>CEGD01001483.1_pt1 | contig 13449 bp, 15 predicted proteins | sample 306751 | NCBI WGS metagenome assembly CEGD01 (sample SAMEA2755657, study PRJEB7226) | microbial mat metagenome | biome: microbial mat; feature: hypersaline; material: grass silage | place: USA | collected 2014-02-19 | depth 0 m
TTGTTGATCGTTTCAATCAAGAAAGTCCGCGCAAATTGACAATCTTTCCACCGCCTGCCCCCAACCAGCCCAGCTTTCTGGTCATGCACTTGACGCCGGCTGCCGTGGAAAGCCGCATGCTTGGATATGATATCTATAATGGTGATTCACGACGCAAAGCCGCTTTACAGGCTATGACCAGCGGTACAATGAGCGCTACCCAGCCCCTGTCATTGCTGCCAACCGATATCAACTCTCTGGATTACCTTCTACTACTGCCTGTGCAGACCAATGCAGCTTTTCTGGGCTGGGTAACACTCGGTTTCAGCATGAGTCAGCTAGTGCAGGAAAGCCTGAACGACCTGACCAACCCACTGCGCATTCAGCTGATAGATCCTCGACAAGGCAGTCAGTCAATCAGCTATGACTCCCACCCTGAACTGGGTCAGCCCGAACCAAGTTTGCAACACGCCGCAAGCCTGACACTGGCGGGACAGGAGATCCACCTTCAGATCAGCCCCCTCGACCCCGACCTGCACCGAGAGGCATCCAGCCAGTACTACGGCCCAACGCTGATATCAGGCTTGTCATTGACCCTTTTAGTCGCCTCATTGCTGCTGTTTTTTATTCAGGCACGGCATCAGGCACTGCGCCTGAGCAACCATATGGCCGCCCGAGCAGACGAGATGTATAAGCGCTACAGAACACTGTTCACACAATCGCCCGAAGCAATCGTGGTACATGTCAACGGGGTTGTTGAGCTGGCCAACGAACATGCCGCTGCTCTGTTCGGCTGCAACTCACCGGATAAATTATTACAACTCAGTATCGATACCTTGGTACACCCCGACAGCCTGAGTTTTGTTCGTGATCGTGGTGCCGCACTGGAACGTGGCGAAGCCCTGAAACCCGCTGAACAAAAACTGATGCGGCTGGACGGTTCCACTTTTGAAGCCGAGGTCTCGAGTACAATGATCCAGTATCGCGGCAAACAGGCCATTCAGGTGATGTTTCGTGACATAACTTCGGATAAGGCGCAGCGTCAGGAGTCACGAATTGCCCAAGCGGTATTTCGTCACAGTCATGACGCCATCATGGTCACGGACGGGCGCGGCAGAATCGAGCTGGTAAATGCGGCCTTCCAGAAGCTGACGGGGTACGCTCCGGCTGCCATGACAGGTCGCAACGTTTCAGTACTCAATTCCGGCCACCACGACAGCTCGTTTTTCCATCGCATGTGGATGGCCTTGATCGATACTGGCGAATGGAGCGGTGATATTGTCAATCGCACCCGCGAAGGACGACTCTATATCCAGGAGACCAACATTACCGCTGTAAAGGACGAACAACAGCAAACCCAGCATTATGTTTGCTTGATGCGAGATGTAACTGAACAAAGACGTGGCCTTGATTACACCCAGCTGCAGGCGCTAAAGGAACAACTGGCTCAGACACACGGCCTAAGCCAGTAAGGAAGGGATGGCAGGCAGCCGCCAGGAACCTCAACTGCCTGCCAACAATCAGCCTTCGCGATACCAGCTTGTGCCGTCACGACTGTCTTTCAGGACAACACCCTTCTCAGCCAGCAGATCCCGGATACGATCGCTTTCGGCAAAATCCTTGTCCTTGCGCGCTTGAGCTCGTTGCTCGATAAAGGCTTCAATCTCTTCCGCCGACAGATCACCCTCACCTGCTTCCCCCTGCAGAAACTGATCCGGCTCCTGTTGCAACAGACCGATCATACCGGCTAATTGCTTCAACTGAGCAGCCAGCTGGGGCGCTACAGGATCATTATCACGCGCAGCCTTGTTCAGTTCGCTGGCAATTTCAAACAGCACCGCCAATGCGCGCGGGGTATTGAAATCATCATCCATGGCTTCAACAAAACGCTGCTCATAATCATTCTGCAGCGTCATCTCCTGCGCCAGCTCAGGCACCGCCTTCAGTGCCTGATAGAAACGTTCAAGCGCACTGTGCGCCTCCCGCAACCCATCTTCCGAGTAATCGATATAGCTGCGGTAGTGCACACTTGAGAGGAAGTAGCGAACCACTTCAGGATTGTAGTGCTTGAGCACCTCACGAATGGTGAAGAAGTTGCCCAGCGACTTGGACATCTTCTCCTGCCCCATGCGAACAGGCCCTGCGTGCATCCAGTAATTGACGTAGGTGCAGCCATTGGCCGCCTCAGACTGAGCGATTTCATTTTCGTGATGCGGAAACGGCAGATCTGGGCCGCCACCGTGAATATCAAAGGTCTTGCCCAAGCAGCATTTGGACATGGCCGAACACTCAATGTGCCAGCCGGGGCGGCCCTGACCCCAGGGGGAAGACCAGCTAACTTCACCAGGCTTGGCTGCCTTCCACAGGACGAAATCAAGTGGGCTTTCCTTGGCTTCTTCCACCTCCACACGGGCACCCGAGCGCAGGTCTTCCAATACCTTATTGGTCAGACGGCCGTAGGTTTCAAACCGTTCGACCCGATAGTAGACATCGCCATTAGCTGCCGCATAGGCATAGCCCTTCTCGATCAGGGTCGACACCATATCGATAATATCGCCGATATGCGCCGTGGCACGGGGCTCCTGATCGGGACGCAACACAAACAGCCGCGCCTCGTCCTCATGCATCGCCGCAATCATGCGTTCGGTCAACGCATCAACAGACTCACTGTTCTCAGCTGCACGGCGGATGATTTTGTCATCCACGTCGGTGATATTGCGCACATAGGTCACGTCCCAGCCACGGGCACGCAGATAACGCGTAATCAGGTCGAAGGCAACCATTACCCGAGCATGACCGATATGACAGTAGTCGTACACGGTCACACCGCACACATACATGCGGACCTTGCCGGGCTCAATAGGAGTAAAGGCTGTCTTGCTGTTGGTCAGAGTGTTATAGATTTGAAGCATTACTATCCGCCAGACCTGAAATGAGTTGAAAGCGCAAAAACGGGATTATAGCGTGAAAGCGGCCTGTGATCATGGCAATGATACGGTACCCAACCAGGCCTGACCCAGCAGGCTGCTCTCACGGGTCAGGAGAAGGCCATCTTGGGTCCAGACAACAGCCTCCCATTGCCCTGCAGGTGTAAGGCTATGATATTGAGCCCCCTCCCAGTCCGGAAGGTTATCTTTGACAGGCACCGTCCAGACAAAGGCTCGCGAACTGATTCGCCCCTTGGTATAGCCCAGCAACACCAGGCGCTGCCGCTGGGGATCGTAGTCCGCAGCCGTAATCAAACCACCAACCGGGTAACGCCCCACGGGTTCAACGACCTGGCGTGACGCCCCTGCCGGATCGACCTGATATACTCGGGTATACTGATCCTGCCAGTTCTTGCTGAACACCCATACCTTGCCGTTGACCACGGCGGCGGCTTCACAGTCGTTGTTATGAGCATAGGCACCCGCTGACTTGCCGGCATCGGCAAAGCGGAATTCCAGCAGCCGCGAGGGAACTTCGTTACCAGCCGAGGCCTGCAGCAGTGACTGCCAACGTATCGAGTAGATCTGCATCCACTCCCGCCGCCCCAGATTGTTACCGCAATCCAGCACATGTAGCCAATCGGCATCATACGCCATCTCTTCCCAGTCAAAGTTCAGCGCATCCCGTACACGCAGGGTTGAAAGCACTTCACCAGACATCAGGTCAAGGCGGTACAGTTGAGGCTTATCACCGCTGTCATTATGGGTCCATAGCTGACCCTGATGTTGAGAAAGACCCGATGACTCTATCACTTCCAACGGCAACACTGCGCGCCGCTCTACCGTCAGTGAATCGATCGGCCCCGCAACAGGGTGACTGGCACAGCTGGTCAGCAACACTACACTGAGCAGTGCTGCCAACGAGCCGACACGCATCCTTGCCTGCATAATCACATCACTTCGCCTGAATTTTGGCCCAGGAGTCTCGCAAGGTGACCGTGCGGTTGAAGATCAGATGCTGTTCACTGGAGTCAGGATCAACGCAGAAATAGCCATTACGTTCGAACTGGTAGCGACTTTCAGCCACTGCATGTTTGAGTCCGATCTCAGCACGGGCATTGGCCATAACCTTGAGCGATTCAGGATTGAGGAACTCATGGAAGTCGCGATTCTTGTCCGCATCAGGGTTGGCCTCGGTGAACAGGCGGTCATACAGACGCACCTCACACGCTACAGAGTTATCAGCCGACACCCAGTGAATCACGCCATTAGGCTTGTAACCAGTAGGGTTTTCACCCTTGGTAGCCGCATCATAGCTGCAGATCAGCTCTACCACTTCACCCTGCTCGTTCTTGATCACCTCGTTACAGGTAATCACATAGGCACCACGCAGGCGCACGGCATCACCCGGCGCAAGACGCTTCCACTTTTTCGGTTTTTCCTCAGCAAAGTCTTCACGCTCAATCAGCAGATTGCGGGTAAACGGCACCTTGCGCAGCCCCATGGACTCATCCTTGGGATGCGCCGGCAGTTCAAACCACTCCTGCTCACCCTCGGCAAGATTGCTGATGGTAACCTTTATCGGATCGATAACGCACATGGCCCGGGGTGCATTGGCATCCAGATCGTCACGGATAGCCGCTTCCAGCATTCCCATATCAACCGTGCCGTTGGAACGCGTTACACCGATCATGTCGCAGAAATTGCGGATTGAAGCTGGTGTAAAGCCACGGCGACGCATACCGGAGATGGTCGGCATACGCGGGTCGTTCCAGCCATTAACGTGCCCTTCGTCAACCAGCAGCTTAAGCTTGCGCTTGCTGGTGATGGTGTAGTTCAGGTTGAGACGGGCAAATTCATACTGACGCGGCTTGACCGGGACCGGCAGATTCTCAATGAACCAGTCATACAGTGGGCGATGATCTTCAAATTCCAGTGTGCAGATGGAATGCGTAACGCCTTCAATCGCATCGGACTGACCGTGAGCGAAGTCATAGGAGGGGTAGATACACCACTTGTCACCGGACTGATGATGATGAGCGTGGCGAACGCGGTAGATCACCGGGTCGCGCATGTTCATATTGGGTGCAGCCATATCGATTTTGGCACGCAGGGCACACTCACCCTCCGAGAAATCACCGTTGCGCATCTTTTCGAACAGGGCCAGGTTCTCTTCTATGCTGCGCTCACGGTAGGGACTGTTTTTGCCAGGCTCAGTCAAGGTGCCACGGAACTCACGCATTTCATGGGCGCTAAGGCTGTCCACATAGGCCTTGCCTTCATTGATCAAATGGATCGCCCAAGCATACAGCTGCTCGAAATAGTCAGAGGTGTAACGCACCTCACCGCTCCATTCAAACCCGAGCCAGCGCACATCTTCGATAATGGAATCGATGTACTCCTGACTTTCCTTCTCGGGATTGGTGTCGTCGAAACGCAGTTGGCACCGACCATTGAAGCGCAGTGCCGTGCCAAAGTTCAGGCAGATCGACTTGGCATGACCAATGTGAAGATAGCCATTGGGCTCAGGCGGGAATCGAGTCACCACTTGCCCATCGTTCAGGCCTTTGCTGAGATCATCTTCAATAATCTGGTGGATAAAGTTGTTCGGCTTGGGACTGTCGTTTCTGGTCATATCCATGTCTTGTCGAAGCTGAAAAAGGCCGGCCGATTGCCGGAACTGAAGCCGATCATTATAACCGCAGATCAGCCCTGCACGCACGCGGACACCGGCTCAAATCGCAGCCAGCGACATCATGTGGATGCAGCGATGTAAGACTTGAGTATAATAGCTCTACACATAAGAGAAACAGGGAAACCGATATGATCATCCTGCAAACCAATTTCGGCGACATCACACTGGAACTGGACCACGAAAAAGCGCCGGAAACAGCAGCTAATTTCGAGCAGTATGTACGCGATGGCTTCTATGACGGCGTGATTTTTCACCGCGTAATTGACGGTTTCATGATCCAGGGTGGTGGCTTCGAGCCCGGTATGATCTCCAAAGAGACCCGCGAACCGATCAAGAACGAAGCCGATAACGGCCTGTCCAACCAGACTGGCACTATCGCCATGGCCCGCACCATGGACCCGCACTCTGCATCAGCTCAGTTCTTCATTAACATCTCCGACAACACCTTTCTCGACCACACAGCCAAAACCACCGAGGGCTGGGGTTACGCCGTATTCGGTAAGGTTGTCGATGGCATGGATGTGGTCAACAAGATCAAGGCAGTCAACACTACCATGCGCGCCGGACACCAGGACGTTCCGGTTGAAGACGTGGTCATTGAGTCAGCCAGCATCAAACAAGCGGAAGAGTAATGCGACGGCTGTTTATCGCCGACCTGCACCTGCATCACAAACGCCCGGACATTATCCGGGCGTTTGTGATCCTGCTTGAGCAAAAGGCACCGCAGTTCGATGAACTCTACCTGCTGGGCGATATATTTGAAGCCTGGGTGGGTGATGATGGTGCACCGGAATATCTTGAGCCGGTTTACCATGCACTGCGCAAACTTGCTGCCCTGGGCACACGTATTCTGTTTCAGCACGGCAACCGAGACTTTCTGTTCGGCCAGGCAGCCGCTACACGCCTTGAGGTTACATTACTGCCTGAAGTGGTACGCCTTGAATCGGAACAGGGTCCTTTTCTGGTACTGCATGGCGACCAGCTGTGTACTGACGACCGTGACTATCAGCAGTTTCGCACCATGGTGCGTGACCCCAAGTGGCAACAGGCATTTCTCGCCAAACCTCTTGCCGAGCGTGAGGCGATAGCCCAGCAGCTGCGTGAAACCAGTCGCAGCGAAACAGCCAACAAGACCGAAACCATTACCGATGTGTCTTCCATTGCCGTTAGCGCGTTGATGCAGCATGAGCAGGTCGACCTGATCATTCACGGCCACACCCACCGCCCCGCCCTGCATCACCGGCAAAACGGTGATCGCGGCGAGCGCATTGTGCTGGGAGACTGGGACCGAGAGGGCTGGTACCTGGAGATGGACACACAGGGCATTCGCCTGTATGCCTTTACCTTACCCGTAGGTGAAAAGCTGCAGTCCGAACTCAGGCAGCAGCTGTAAGAGCCGCCGAAGGACGACCGCTGTGGAAGCGAAACTCGTCGTCCTCGGCCAGAATCAACTCGCACTCTATCTGACGAAAATACTCGATACGATCATCGATCGGCTCACCTGCATAGTCTCGTGCAAGCTGCAGATAATCCTGATAGTGGCGCCCTTCAGACTTCAGCAGAGAACGGTAGAATTTTGCCAACTCATCATCCAGCGAAGGCGCCAAAGCAGCAAAACGCTCGCAGGAGCGAGCCTCGATAAACGCCCCAATAATCAATACATCAATCAACCGCCCCGGTTCTGACGTTCTAACACCGGTACGCAAACCGCCTGCATAGCGCGCAGGACTCATATGGTCATAACGATGACCCCGAGCCTCCATCAACGCCAATACCTGCTCAAAATGGATCAGCTCTTCCCGTGCCAGCCGTGACATCTTGTTCAGCAGATCAGAGCGATCCACGTAACGGAACATCAATGTCATTGCAGTAGAAGCGGCTTTTTTCTCGCAATGAGCGTGATCGGTGAGCAGAATCAGCTGGGATTCGGGCTTCGCAGCCAGTTCAAGCCACTCCTGCGGAGTTTCACAGCCAAGAAAGTCTTTGATTTCGCTCAGGGCGTCCATCCAGCATTACCTGTTTCTGCAAATAAAAACGGGGCGCATTATAACAGCACCCCGCTCTCTCGACAGCCGATGGATCAGTCAATCAGCGTATCAATGAGATCAATCATGAACTCTGTCTGTTCTTCATGCATCTGATCCCATCCATCCAGCCCCATGCTTTTGAGCACATCCTGACCCTTTGGATCATGTTCCATGTTGGTCAAACGCTCAAGCAACAACGGGATATGCTGCTCCATTCGGGGACCGGCCACCAGTGTATGATGCACCACACTGATCTGACTGTTAACCAAAGGCTTCATCTGCTTTCGGATCAGCTCAGAGAGTTCGTCATACCCCGCCTGCAGAAAAAAGCCGACATCAGCATTGCCGTTCAACAGTGCTTTTGCCACCAAAACATAACTGTCCAGCTCAAGGAAAGTAACATTACTGCCATCAAGATCTGCCGACTCGAGCATGATCATACCCATTGTATGCACATCAGGGTCAGCAGTGGTTGCAACGGTAATACCCGACTCCAGGTCTTCGACCGTTTCTCGAGGGTCTGATGCCAGCGTGGCTATCAGCGTTTCATCAGAGAGATTGCGCGGTCGCACCAACACTTTAAAGCCCAGCTCACGCACCAGCATTGACGCATCGTAGGGGTTGGCATAGATCAGATCAATTTTGCCACTACGAATGTCTTCACGCTGCGCTTCGAAGCTGTCATATAGCTCAAGATGCACACCCGTACCCAACTGACGCTGCAGCCAGGTGTTGAAAATAAACCAGCCCGACAGATGTGACGGCGGAAAGTCAGGACTGACCGATAAATTAAGAGTCATCGCAGCACCCCATTACCTAAGCGTCGCGTAGAGGGCTTCGCTTTCTTTGATTTTGCTGCGTGATGGCTTGCGTCGGACCGAAGTATAGCCGACCAGCTCGCCATTACGGATATTCGGGATGACCGTCGCCTTCACCCAGTAATACGCGCCATCTTTACGCAGATTTTTCACATAACCCTGCCACTTCTTACCTTGGGCAACGGTATCCCAAAGGTCCTTGAATGCCACAGCGGGCATGTCTGGATGGCGCAGAATATAGTGATTGGTTCCCAGCAGCTCTTCACGGGTGTAACCCGACATTTCAATAAATGCACGGTTAGCGTGAGTAATGATGCCTTGGGGGTCAGTACGGGACACGATCAATTTGCCATCCGGATAGGGCACCTCGCGATCCACGATCTTCGCCAGCCGTTCAGTGCCATCAAAATATTTGAGCAGCACCTCTGTGGTGGCACCGGTATCTTGTTCGGACATAGACACTCCAGGCCGATAGAAAAGCGTGCATATCAGTTAACTGATGTTTCCATGCACGCCCAGCACTTTGACAAGGTTCAGAGAATCTTACCGATAGCCTCTGCAGCGCGCTTGACATCAAGGAAGATCAGACCCAATCGCGCATTGGTCTTGGCAACAACAGTCAGCACCGATTCAGGGTTTGCATGAGTCATCAGGATATAGCCTTCTTTACCCTTGACGAGCACCTGCTCAAGCTCACCACGGGCCAGTTCCTGAGAGGTACGTTCGCCGAGCGACAGCATGGCTGCACTCATTGCACCAACTCGGTCTTCATCCATACCGGCAGGCAGGAGGGCATCAATAACGAGACCGTCTGTAGAAATCACAGCAGACGCTTCAATTTCTGCAGATGTTCCGTTGAGATCGTTGAGAATGGAAGTCAACATTTCTGAGCGCATGGTAGTCTCCTTTTAGGCCATTAGCGCTGGTTTTAATCCTGTATAAAACGGCCAGTCCGCTTTATCAGTAATCCAGGTAGCGTCGGATCAGCACCGACATCAAGTCCACAAAAGGCTGCCGATTCAAATGAGGCATCCCTTCCAGAATTAGCAGAAATTTCTGTTCACCTACGTGAAGCGTCCAAAAACCCAGCTCACTTTGTCCCACAGCATCCACAAGCGCCCAGGACGAACCATCGAAACCGAGATGCCTGCCAAGCAGCGCCTGGTGGCGCTCATGCATGGAGACCAGGTCTGCTGCCATCCCCGCTACCGCTTCAGCTTCTTCCGCACCGAAGCCCGACTGCCCCAGACAGAAGCCCTGATCATCTGCCAACAGCACACGACCATCGGCAAGTTGTGGTAAATATTCAGGCAACAGATGTTCAATAGTGCCAGCAGCGATAGGCTCAGGGTTTTGCGGTAGATCAACAAAGCCGTGTTGCACAGCCTTATCGAGCAATGTCTGTGCTTCTGCCTCGCCCATCCCCGTCAGTTTTTGCAGCAGTGAGCTGAGATACGGAATATGGGTATCTGCACTCAACAATTGCAACAACAAGGCACGCAGTGCTTCTGGCTCGGTATTCAGTGTCGCGTAGTAAGCGCCACTGGGCGTCACCTGAAAATACCGCGGGGTATCATTCTGTTCTTGATTCACGGTTTAACTCCGAAAGATCCATGGTGTGATACACACTTTTCCGGTCATGGACAGTACAGACCGATGGCGTCCGCTGCCACAAGGAACGAAAACACAAAGCGCTGAGGCACACCTAACATTGAGGCAATATTCTGGGCTGACAATTTCTGGCTCTGCCAAAGCTCAGCAATGCTCCGGGCATGAGGCGTCTCCAACAGGCGTTCAAAGTCAGGAATTGAATTAAGTAACCGCGGCTCTTCCGCGGACAGCGTGTCAGGCAGACGACCACGAGCGGTAAACAATGCCAACTGCCAAAGCAGCTCGTCAGAGGCAATCCGCCGACCCTTGGGAAGCTCGGCATCCGGCTCCCGCTCGAGCAGTGAAATCTCTTCAAAACCAAATCGAGTCCTGGTCAACTGCAGTAGCAGATCAGCGTCCAGCGTGACCAAAAACTCCCTATCCGCAGGCAGGTAAAACAGTGCACCCGGAACACCGACTACCTGTTGTGGCTTCCCTGATGCGTTGCCCGCCTCAATACACCGCATGATCCAGGGCAATAAAAGCCCATCAAGGCTGAAATACACACGCCGACGTTCAGTTGCAGAGTCAAGGTTCACGTCCGGCAGATTACCGCAACACTGTTGAATCATCTCGGCCGATATGCGCGGTGTCTGCAGTTCATCAGACAACAGGGATTCTGTTTCCTGTGACTCCGCTTCCATAGACAAAGCCGAGGATCTGGAGTCATTTGCCTGCGAATGTTGCTGCCTGAGCTGATTTTGTGCATCCAGAATCAGACTATTTAACTCATTCCGCTCAAGACTGAAACGGCTGCGAAGCGCTTCAGTCTGGCGCTGACTGTTACCGCCTTTCCAGGCACTCAGTGCCTGACTGCTTCGTTCCTTGCGCGCCTGCCACTCTGCAAAAGCGACTGTACGCTGATCCCGCAGGCTCTCCAGCGGATGCTCAGGCGATGCTGCCTGAACTGCAGGCGAAGTAGACATCGCGTCGAGCTGCAGTCGCAGATCAGCCAGCGCCTGCTGCAAGGTTCCCATACTCAAGGGACGAGTCAAGCGAATGCTTTTGCCATTAACTTTTTCGGCCGTACCAGGGTCTACAACGGCAATGAAAGGACGATTGCCATTTTGACGCAACCACCCCTCTACTTGCTTCCGGCTACTGGCATCACTGATCCCAATCAGCAACGACTCCGCACTCTCAGCTGGCACGAGGTGGAAACCCTTGGCCTTGTTGCCGTTAAAAAATATCTCAAGCATTGCAGCCTCGTTGGCCGCAAAACCGATAATGCCTATTGAATGCTTACCACTGACCGGCATTGCACATTCCTTCTAAAACTGCTCAGTGAAGTTTCTGCCTGGAGAATTGCATGCAGCGTCCATTACTGAGGACAGCATGCTCCAGTGGAAGCTCTGCCAAACGAGAGAGGTCACGAGTATCGACGGCCTTGTTCATTGCAATCCGGCATTCCGACTTCAGCAATGGGCCAGCCTGTTGAATCAGGCGATTGACAAGAAATTGCCCTCTGCCACGCAGAACCAGCAACAAGTCGATCAATGCACCGGTAACGCTATCGCTGTCAGCACACTGAATGGCAAGATAGATCCGTCGGATATGGTTTCGCAGGGTGCGAGGGCGTGCGGCGACTAGCCGCGTGAGATAACGCAGTGCAACAGTTGGCTGGGTACCGGCATAGATCAGTCGCTTGTCGACCTGTAAATTAAACATGATTTGCAGTTTGCTTAACTGCAAATCAGCATTTACCGGACGCTCTTCCTGTGCGACTTCAGCCTGACTGACTGCCGAGTTCATCAAGGCTACCTCCTGCCTGAGATAATGTATCAGAGTGTTATACTTAGCTTTCGAGATGATTTCAAACCCGCTTTCACTATTATTGACCGGCATCAACAGCATCGAATCAGCTTTTCAATGCACAGGGTTACCCGATCTCGCCACCTACATCCCCGGAACCAATGGCACACTCTTCTCGCCGCAGGGCGGCGTCCGCGCCAGCGCGCACGACCTTGCCCGCCTTGTACGCGAACTGAAGCAGCCCCAGAACCGCTCCCTCTGGTCAGACCCCTGGCGCTATGATGCGGCGCAGCCTAATGGCGTCACCTCCGAAGGCGGCCCGAAGGCCTATGACTTTACCACGGCCTATGGTCTCGCCGTGCACCTGCTTGAAGGCGATCGGCCCGGTGCAGCCTGGTCCGGCGAAACCCTGATCGGCCATGCCGGCGAAGCCTATGGCCTCCTCTCGGGCGCCTGGGTCAGCACCGACCGGGACCTCTCCTTCGCCTATGTGATCACCGGCATCAGCGACGCGGCAGAAGCGCCCCGCGGAGCGCGCACAGCCTTCTCCGTCTACGAGGAAGCCCTCATCGACCTTGCCCGCGACATTGCCCCGGCGCGCTGAACAGGATGGCATCCCCTCCCAGCGTGATGACGCCTACCTGCACCATTGCTAGGAATGCGATCAGGAGATCGCCATGACACAAATACTCACCCGCACACTTTTCTCGCTCGGCCTCGCCGCACGGGCGACCTGCCTGCCATCCGCCCATGCCGCGCCGGACGCCTGCCCGGCTGATGCCGAACAGCGGCTCTACGACATGGAAACCGCGATCCGGCAGGGCACGCAGATAGACCCCGTCGCGATTGTCGCTCTGGCCGAATGGGCCATCGAAACCTGCCCCGCAAGAAATATGATGAAGCCGCGATGTGGCGAAACATGCCCAAGCGCCTGAACGGATCCATGGAATAGAAGCCGCACCTAGTCCCGCGTATCGAACGCCTCGCGCGATGCCTCAATCTCCTGAAGATGACGCTCGGCCCAGACCCAGACACCGCAAAAGGCCGCGCCGAGGCTCTCGCCCAGTACGGTCAACTGATACTCCACCTTGGGCGGCACGACCGGATAGACCGTCCGTGTCACCAGCCCGTCGCGCTCCATCAGGCGCAATGTCTGCGTCAGCATCTTCTGGCTGATGCCTTCAATGGCACGCCCTATCTCGGAAAAGCGCATCACGCCCTTTTCGTTCAATTCCTCCAAGATCAGCATGGTCCACTTGTCGGCGACCCGCCCGATCAGTTCATTGACCAGCCGGTCGACCCTGGGGTCGGTCTCGGGTGACGGCGTATCGAGATGATGCTCGGCCTCGGCAATCTGCGCCGGTGTGAACGATGAAATGCCTGCCATGGCCGATACTCTCTTTTTGGTAAGTATAATTCTTTCAGGTGCCTTCTTACGCAAAGAGAGCACACGCCTATCTTCAGCTCAACACCGCTGAACACAAGGAGACATGCGATGAAAACGACAGGCAACACCATCCTGATGACACGATCCTCATCACGGGCGGCGGTTCCGGCATCGGCCGGGAACTGGCCCGCGAATTCCACACGCTCGGCAACAC
>CEGD01000297.1_pt2 | contig 13383 bp, 12 predicted proteins | sample 306751 | NCBI WGS metagenome assembly CEGD01 (sample SAMEA2755657, study PRJEB7226) | microbial mat metagenome | biome: microbial mat; feature: hypersaline; material: grass silage | place: USA | collected 2014-02-19 | depth 0 m
TTGCGCACAATGCCCTAATCCTCATCATCCTCGTCGGGCGGCCCACGTTCGATCACGGCGAGTAAAAGCTGCGTTGCGGTGCGATCGCGGGGATCTAAGGCGATAACCTTGCGTAAGGCTTCGATGCCTTGCTCGATGGCACCCTGACGGAAGAGCACGTAGCCATAGGCCTTGAGCGCATAAAGGAAAAAGCGCGGTTCGGCCTCAATCTCATCTAAAGGGGTATCGAAAGCGGCATCGGTTGGCTGGACCAGTCGCCAATCGGCAGGCAGGTTTAGCGCCCGCGCCGAATCTTCGACACAGAGCAGCGCATAGGGCGCAGCCTTAACCAAGGCTTTGCGATAAAAGAAATATTTATAATGCCCCAGCTTAACCGCCCGATGATCAGGGGCGATACGGTAGGCCTCGGTCAAATAGGCCTCGGCAGCAGCAGGGTCGTGCCAATGGGCGGCGGCCATATGTAAGGCCTTTTCCGCTGCGCGTGGCAGATCTCCCCCATAATAAACGCGGTTCGTCCAGTCTTCCACAGGGACGCTCCTTTATCACGATCTGGTATGGGGGGAGTGACAGCAGACTACGCGACAGAAGGACCGATTTCCAGGGCCGATCAACCGTGATGATGAAACAAAATCAAACACCGAGCAGACGATGCCATCTGCTCGGTGTTTTCTGTCATGCAACGCTTTCTATGTTTTGGGCTCAGCAAGCCCGCCGTCGGGGCAACCCCCAGGCCTTATTCATAGGTGCGCTGGTCGTCAATCACCTTGCCGTCGTTGGGGAGGCTTCCGGGCAGCACCAGATCAATCACCGCCTTGAGCTTGGTCACCTCTTGCACAGACTTGGCGACGGCTTCGACAGCCAGAGTATTGTCGGTGGTTTCCACCCGCACGGTCATCACGTCGCGGTTATCGTCACTGGTGGCAATCACGCGCGCTTTGATAATTTCGCGATGACGTTTGACGATTTCGGCCACCTGCTCGGGATGAACGAACATGCCCTTGATCTTGGTGGTTTGGTCAGCGCGGCCCATCCAGCCTTTGATCCGCATGTTGGTGCGACCGCAGGGGCTGGGACCGTCCATAACCGCCGACATATCGCCAGTGGCAAAACGGATCAGCGGGTATTCGCGGGCAAAGGTGGTGACCAGCAATTCGCCGACTTCGCCGGGGGCCACGGGGTCGCCGGTGCCGGGGCGCACGATCTCAACGATCACCCCTTCATCAACCACCAAGCCTTCACGGGCTGGGGTTTCATAGGCAATCACCCCAAGATCGGCGGTGGCGTAGGCCTGATAGACATCACAGCCATAGCTGCGAATCTGGTCCCGCAGAGACGGCGGCAAAGCCTCGCCCGACACCAGCGCCTTGGTCAGCGAAGCATGAGATAGGCCGAGTTCTTGGCATTTTTCGATCAGGATGCGTAAAAAGGACGGCGTGCCGCAATAACCGTGCGACCCCATGCTTGCCAGCGCCTGCGCCTGCTGATCGGTTTGACCAACCCCGGCAGGAAACACCAAGCAGCCAAGGGCGCGGGCACCATCGTCAAGGATCCAGCCGCCGGGCGTAAAGTGATAGCTAAACGAGTTATGGACGATTTCACCGGAGCGAAAGCCTGCGGCATATAAAGCACGGGCAGCACGCCAATAATTATCCCCCATCCCTTGCGGCTCGTTGATCGGGCCGGGGGATTGGAAAATACGCCCCACCGGCAGACCACGCGCGACCAAACCGCCAAAGGGGGGCTTTTGTGCTTGAACTTCTTTTAACGCTGCTTTGCGGGTAACCGGCAGACTGGCCAGGGCGTCGCGGCTGGTGATTTCTGCAGGATCGACTGCGCTAAACAGATCGCCGTAAAAGTCCGTATTGGCCTTGGCATGGGCAATGTGTTCGGGCAAAGCGGCGAACAAAGCGCTTTCGCGCTCGGCGGGGGAGCGGGTTTCCAGGGCGTCAAAGAAAGCGGTCTGCTGCGTCATGGGGCGATCCGTTTGGCAGGGGGCAGAACAAAGAAAAAGCGTCAACCTGCGCCTGAACGGTATCGGTAAAGCAAAGACCGTTCAGGCGCAGGTTGGTCAGAAGCAGGCTAAAGAAAAACCATTTACAGCCAGCGTTTACGACGGCGATAGTGCTTCACATCGCGGAAGCTTTTGCGGTCGTCGCCGGAAATGCCAAGGTAGAATTCCTTCACATCGTCATTTTCCGACAGCTTGCTGGCTTCGCCTTCCATCACCACCCGGCCATTTTCCAGGATATAGCCAAAGGTGGCATAGCGCAGGGCAACCATGGTGTTTTGTTCAGCCAGCAGGAAGGACACGCCTTCTTTTTGGTTCAAAGTACGCACGATTTCAAAGATTTCCTCGACCAACTGCGGGGCGAGGCCCATCGACGGTTCGTCGAGCAAAATCACCTTGGGCTTGCTCATCATAGCGCGGCCAATGGCCACCATCTGCTGCTCGCCGCCCGAGGTATAACCAGCCTGGCTGCTGCGGCGTTCGCGCAGACGTGGGAAATAGTCATAGACCATTTCCAAGTCGCGCTTGATCGCGGCATTGCCGTCGCTGCGGGTATAGGCGCCGGTTAACAGGTTTTCTTCGACGGTCAGATGGCCAAAGCAGTGGCGGCCTTCCATCACCTGAACAACACCGCGCTTTACCAGATCGTTGGGCGTCAGGTTATCGACCTTATCGCCAAGATATTCCACCGATCCCTTGGTGACTTCGCCGCGTTCGGCGCGCAACAAGTTAGAAATTGCCTTGAGCGTGGTGGTTTTACCGGCGCCGTTGGCACCCAACAAAGCCACAATACCGCCCTCGGGGACCTCTAGCGAAACGCCTTTGAGGACCAAGATCACGTGATCATAGATAACTTCGATATTATTGACGCGCAGAATCGGCTCGTTGGCAGCGACGGGCGCGACGTTCAGGGCGGACTGACTCACAGCGGGTCTCCCTGTTGGAGCAAATGGGTCGAAAGGGCAAAAGCCAAAGGGGCTGAATGCGACAGCAAAAAAGATCTGACCGTCAGCGATGGCACCAATCCGGGGCCAAAGGAGCGTTTCAGCCCGTCCAGAAGCAAAAGTGAGGAGTGTGAACGATCGGATTTTGCTTCTGGCGGAGCTTCTTTTTATTGGGTCCCCACCAAAGCAGGGCCCAGGTCGCGAAAGCGAGCGTAAAGACCGGCAGGACTGGTGCCGCAATCCCAAAGGATCTAAGCACCAGCGCCCACCGAGGTCTTATTTCTCGGCAGAGCAATCACGCGGGGTGATGCCCTTTTCCTTGGCGTAAGCAGCAGCCGAGGCTTCGTACATCGGACGCAGGAAACCGTCACGACGCGGCATGATCCAATCGGAAACAGCGTTCCATTTGGCGCCATCCCACTGGGTGATGATCACCGAGCCACCACCTTCGTGGTCATCGCACGACAGCTTGACCGGGTTGATCATGCCAGCAAAGCCCAGTTCTTTCAGACGCTCGGGGGTCAGGTCAATGTGCTCGACGCCCCACTGAATCTGTTCACCGGTCAGCGGCTTTTTACCGAACTTGTCCTGAGCCACTTTAATGCCTTCGGCAGTCAAGACGGCAGCGCCCAGACCACGGTTATAGATCACCGTACCATGTTCGCCCGCATCGCCCTTGGCCTTACCAGCGTCATAGACTTTGGCTTTCAGGTCGCCGTAAACGCCAAACTCGCCGCCGGGCAAGATGAACTGAGCCGCCTTATAGCCCTTGGAGGCTTCGCCCGCCGGGATCACGTCGATTTCCGAACCCGACCACCAAACGCCGATGAAATGATCCATCGGGAAGCCAACCGAAGAGGCTTCTTTAATGGCGGTGGAGTTCATCACACCCCAGCCCCACATCACGACATAATCGGGACGCAGCTGACGACCGATTTTCAGCCAAGTAGCCTTTTGTTCCAGGCCCGGATGCGGAACCGGGAACAGGGACAGTTCAAAGCCTTCTTGCTCAGCCAGGGCTTCGAGGGTCTTGATCGGTTCTTTGCCATAGGCCGAGTCATGATAGACTAGGGCGATTTTTTTGCCCTTCAGGGCGCCTTTTTCCTGGGCGGCGATGTACTGGATGATGGCATCAGCACCGGCCCAATAGGTCACCGGCAGGGTGAACACATAGGGGAACACCGAACCAACCGACGCATCTGCACGGCCCAGGCCCGAGGTGATCATCGGGATCTTGTCATTCCGCACACGGTCAAGCAGGGCATAGGTGATGCCGGTCGACAGCGGCTGGAAAGCCGTCGCGCCCGTCGGGCCCTGACCCTTCATCTTTTCGTAGCACTCAACGCCTTTGTCGTTGTTATAGGCGGTGTCGCATTCATCATACAGAATAGGAACGCCACCAATACCACCGTCACGCTCGTTGAGCATGGTGAAGTAGTCGGCATAGCCATCGGCCCAGGGAATCCCCCCCGGAGCATACGGGCCGGTGCGATAAACGGTGCCGGGCACATATTGACCATCAGCAGCCTGGGCGGGGGCAAAGGCCGAAAGGCCGATGGTGGCGCCAACAGCGGCCGCAATGGTGGCTTTGGTGAACTTGCTCAGACGCATATTCGTCCTCCCTGGACAAAATTTTAGGGATGCTATCCCTAGCTTTTTCTTCAACAGAACCGGGCTTTTAGCCTCTTGGTATTTGTCTATTGGGCCGGAGCCAACCGAAAAGATCAAGGCTTGATCAATAGGGGAAAGGCCACAACCGGAGTTTTTCTTTCCCGATCTGCCACAAACGGGCCAAGCCATGCGGCTCAACGATCAGGAAAAAGATGATCAGCGCACCGAAAATCATGAATTCCATGTGCGAGATGATATCCACCGGGATGTCTAAACCCAGCAAACGCGGGCCGTTGGTCAGCAAAACCGGCAATAAGGTGATAAAGGCAGCGCCCAAGAACGACCCCATGATCGAACCCAAACCACCGATAATGATCATGAACAGCACCTTGAACGATACTTCGATCGAAAAGGCCAGCGGTTCCACTGATCCGGTGTAAAGGAAGGCCCAGGCCGCGCCCGCGATGCCGCAGTAAAACGATGACAGAGCAAAGGCCGAAAGCTTGGTTTGAAGGGCGCGAATGCCGATGATTTCAGCGGCAATATCCATGTCGCGAATCGCCATCCAGGCACGGCCCAAGTGGCAGCGAACAATGTTTTTGGCGGCAAAGGCCAGCAGCAACACAATGGCCAGCAAGAACATATACTTTGCCGTCACATCCGCCGAAGCACCGGTGATGGTCACACCAGGGAAGAGGTCCCGCGGCGGTGCCGAAATCACACCCGAAGACGAATAGTTGGTGAACCAAGGCACCTTGTTAAACAGCCACAGCAGGAAAAACTGCGCTGCCAGGGTGGCCACTGCTAGGTAAAAACCCTTAATCCGCAGCGACGGAATACCAAACAAAATCCCGACAAAAGCGGTGATCACGCCTGCACCGATAAAGACAAAAATCATATGCAGGTGCATCGGTTCATCCAGGCCTAACGTGGCCCCGATATCCCAGGTGGCCAACTTATAGGCAGCAAAGGCGCCGGTGGCCATAAAGCCCCCGGTTCCCAGCGACAACTGCCCAGCATAACCGGTCAAAAGGTTGAGCCCCAGGGCGGCGATGGACATCACCAAAAAGGGGATCAAAATAGTGGTCATCCAATATTCGTTGGCGGCAAATGGCACGACGGCCACAGCCACAGCCAACAAGATGCCAACGCCCACGCGGTCCTGCAAGATCGGGAAGATCTGCTGATCGGCGGAGTAGGACGTTTTAAACTGGCCTGACTCGCGGTAAAACATGACGCATTCTTCCCTTTCTTAAACGCGCTCGATGATCTTATCGCCGAACAGTCCTTGCGGACGGAACAGCAAGAAGGCCAGGGCCAGCATGTAAGCGAACCAGTCTTCGATACCGCCGCCAATGGCGCCAGACCAAAAGACTTCGGCGATTTTTTCGCCCGCGCCGATGATCAGGCCGCCAACAATGGCGCCCGGGATCGAGGTGAAACCACCCAAAATCAGCACCGGCAGAGCCTTCATCGCCACCATCGCCAAGCTGAACTGAACGCCGAGCTTAGCGCCCCACATCACCCCAGCAACCAGGCCGACGATACCGGCCACCGTCCAGACAATCGCCCAGATGGTTTTCAGCGGAATCCCCACCGACAAAGCGGCTTGGTGGTCATCGGCAACAGCGCGCAGGGCGCGGCCAATGCGAGTGTATTGGAAGAACAGCGCCAACGATGCCACCAGCGTGCCAGCAACCACGGCAGCGATGATATCAAAGGCATTGACCTGGATCGGGCCAAAGTTGAGCGGATTTTGCGGAATGCCCAAGTTGAGCACACGCACTTCCGACCCCCAAATGGTCTGTCCAAAACCGTCGAGGAAATAAGACACCCCGATGGTGGCCATGAACAAAATGATGTGCGGCTGGTTCACCAGTGGGCGCAGCACCACTTTTTCGATGGAAACGGCCAACAGGAACATCACGCCAATGGTTAACACCAGCGAAACATACCAAGGCATACCCATATCGATAAAGCCGGCAAAGAACAGGGCTGCGAACAGCACCATTGCGCCTTGCGCAAAGTTAAACACCCCTGACGCCTTAAAGATCAGCACAAAGCCAAGTGCAACCAGGGAATACATCACCCCCGACAGCAGGCCACCAATCAGCACTTCAAAGAAAAAGGGCGGGTAATCGGCAATCATCACCAATGGGGCAATGAAGAAATTATAGAGAAATTCCATGGTCTCGTGCTCCCCCGCTTAGTGGCTGACACCCAGGTAGGCGTCGATCACCTCCTGGTTCGCACGCACCTCGGCGGGTGCCCCGTCGGCCAACTTACGGCCATAGTCAAGCACCACCACGCGGTCGGAAATATCCATCACCACGCCCATGTCATGCTCAATCAACACCACGGTGGTGCCGAACTCGTCGTTCACGTCCAAGATAAAGCGGCACATGTCCTCTTTTTCCTCGACGTTCATCCCTGCCATCGGCTCGTCAAGCAGCAGAATTTCTGGCTGGGCTGCCAAGGCGCGGCCCAATTCGACGCGCTTTTGCAGGCCATAGGGCAGGCGACCAACGGGGGTTTTGCGAATCGCCTCGATTTCCAAGAAATCGACAATCCGTTCACAAAATTCCCGATGCTTAATTTCTTCGCGTCTGGCGCGGCCAAAATACAGCATCTGATCAATGATCGTTGACTTCATCATGGTATTGCGACCGGTCATGATGTTGTCGAGCGCGCTCATTCCTTTGAACAAAGCAATATTTTGGAACGTGCGCCCAATCCCGGCACGGGCCGCGTCATGGTGCTTCATTTTCACGCGCTCTTTCCCCTTGTGGAAGATTTTGCCTTCCTGCGGGTGATAAAAGCCGTTGATCACGTTTAGCATCGAGCTTTTGCCGGCACCATTAGGGCCGATGATGGCCAAAACTTCGTGTTGGCGCACATCAAAGCTGATGTTGGTCAGGGCACGCACGCCCCCAAAGCTGAGGGAAATGTTCTGTACGCTGAGGATCACATCCCCGATGCGTCGTCCTTTGGGTTCGCTGGCCGCGGTGTGTGCGGTCATGGATACCCTCCCTAAAAGAAAGTTGGCTAAGCGAGACGGAGGAGGCAGGCGCTCATAAGACTGAGCGCTAGCTGGCCTTACGCATCGGTTCGCTGACGGGGCTTACGGTTTTGGCGTTGCCGATCTGCAGATCGGCTTCGACCTTACCCTTGCGTCCATCTTCAAAGGTGACTTCGGTGGACACATGGACAGATGACTTGGCCAAGTCATACAACGCTTCGATCTGTTCGCCGTAGCGTTCAGCAATAAAGCGGCGGCGGACTTTGCGGGTACGGGTCAATTCACCATCGTCGGCATCAAGTTCTTTATGCAGCAACAAGAACCGATTGATCTGGCACGAGGAAAGCATCGGATCTTTGGACAGATCGTCGTTGACTTGATTGACGCAATCGGTCAGCAGGTCATAAACCTCGGGCCGGGCCGCCAAATCCTGAAAGCCCGAATAGGCCAAACCACGGCGTTCCGCCCAGTTCCCCACCGCTTCGATATCAATATTGATAAAGGTTGCAACGGCATCACGCCCATCACCAAAGGCCACCGCTTCTTTAACGAAGGGAAAGAACTTCAGCTTGTTTTCGATGTACTTGGGCGGGAACATGGCACCGTTGGTCAGCTTACCAACGTCCTTCGCACGGTCGATAATTTTCAGATGGCCGCGTTCGTCAAACAGGCCTGCGTCGCCGGTGTGAACCCAACCGTCTTCGGTTTTTTCTTCGGCGGTCTTGTCGGGCTGCTTGAAATAGGCCTCGAACACGCCAGGCGAACGGAACATCACTTCGCCATTGTCGGCGATCTTGATTTCCACACCAGGAGCAGGCGGGCCGACGGTGTCGTTAAACACCTGGCCGTTGGGCTGGACGCAGATAAAGACGCTGGCTTCGGTCGAGCCATAAATCTGCTTAATATTCATGCCCAGCGAGCGATAGAACGAGAAAATTTCCGGCCCAATGGCTTCACCAGCGGTATAGGCCAGATGAATGCGCGAGAAACCCAGAACGTTTTTCAGCGGGCCATAAACCAAAATATCGCCCAGCTTATACATCAGCTTTTCGCTAAAGCTGACCTGATCGCCATCAAGAATCCGGGTGCCAACTTTCTTGGCCAGATCCATGAAATATTTGAAAACGCGCTGCTTAAAGGGTGCAGCGTCTTCCATACGGATCATCACCGTGGTCAACACGTTTTCGTAAATACGCGGCGGAGCAAAGAAATAGGTCGGTCCCAGCTCACGCAGGTCGGACAGCAAGGTTTCGCCGTTTTCTGGGCAATTTACCGTAAAGCCGCAAATATAGGACTGCGCCATCGAAAACAGGTGATCGCCCACCCACGCCATCGGCAAATAGGCCAACACGTCTTCGTTCGCAGTCAGGCCTTCAAGCTCGACATTGTGGCGGGCGGTGATCAAAACGTTGTTAAACGACAGCATCACGCCCTTAGGCTTGCCGGTGGTGCCCGAGGTATAGAGCATCACCCCAATGTCAGAGCCTTTGCCCTTGGCAATCTGCTCGTCCATATAGTGGGGGTTTTCGGCATTAAACTTACGACCGGCTTCTTGCAGATTTTCAATCGAATGCAAGAACGGCTGATCATAGTCGCGCATGCCACGGGCTTCTTCAAAGCCGATGACCCGTAGGCTGGGACATTGGTCTTTGATTTCCAGCAGCTTATCGACTTGTTCCTGGTCTTCGACGATGGCGAAGGACGCTTCGGCATGGTTGAGGACAAACTGCATTTCGTCGGCAACCGAGTCCTGATAGACCGGAACCGGCGTTCCACCTAGAACCTGAGTGGCAACCATCGACCAATAAAGTTGCGGGCGATTATCGCCAACGATGGCTAAGGTATCGCCGCGCTGGAAACCCAACGCTGCCAAACCACCGGCAATGGCCATGACTTCGTCATGGACCGCAGACCAGCTCCAGGTTTGCCAAATGCCAAAGTCTTTCTCGCGCACCGCCGGATGATTTGGCCGGGTTACGAGGTGATGCTTTAGCAGCTTGGGAATAGTGTCCATCTCGCGGGTGGTGGTGATGGCGCCCGAGGATAAGGGGCTCATGGCTGCGCCTCCATCCCACAGGGGGCCATGCTGGCCTGTACCGATCCCTGCACCACCGCACCCATCGCGGCGGCAGCCTGCGACAGGCGAATATGCCGTTCCGCAGACGCACGTCGGGCGTGAGTCATAAACGTCTCCTCGGACATGTTTCGTCTCCCAGGGCTAGCCTTTTTCTGGCCTTGTTATGCCCGTATGTTTTCTATCCTGCCTGCCCCCCTCTTTGTCGGGGAGGTTAGCGAGTAGTGCCTCGGGTTGATCCTTAAAACACCATCGGTCAAAGATGGACTATTTAAAGGGCTTACCCCGGAACCATGGCGGCTTTTTTACCCCCGCTCTTGATCCCAACCTGTTCCTGTGACCCACTCAAGGCTCCCGCAGCGCGGGAAGGGGGCCTTAAAAGTTAAGGGTGACTTTCGCCTACCCTAAAGTGTTTTTTTTCCCCTTCTCAAGTCCTGGTCAGGGGTTTTGTTTACCGGCGTTCCCAGAAATTGCATACATAACCGAGCCGCTTTGTATTACCTAATCCCAATTCTCGCTGTTGGTCAAGTGCGACCGTGTATCATCCGGCAAAAAATGGCCTATTTCCTATATCTTGCACTGCAACACAGGCCCTGACTTTGCGCTGCACAAATCGCGTTGTAGGGTCTTTCCGCAGGGGAATGCAGCATTCTTATGCGGAGACCTGCTGAAAAACTGTATACAATTTATCGAGGAATAAAAAGCCCCCGACAGCCATTTTTTGCTACCGGGGGCGAAGGGGGCAAGACTAACCAAATCCTGCTAGGATCCGGCCTTAGGAGGCGGTATCGACCACCACGCGGCCACGGATGGCACCCTTTAAAATTTTGCCGCCCATTTCCTGCGCATCGGCCAGAGTGGCGGGAACTACCATCGACTGGAGCAGATCCATCGGCAAGTCGGTGACAATGCGAGTCCACGCCTGTTGACGGCGGGCTAACGGTGCCATCACCGAATCGATACCCAGCAGGTTAACCCCACGCAGAATAAAGGGGATCACCGTGGTGGGCAGGCTGGCCGACCCAGCCAAACCGATGGCGGCGACCGAGCCACCGTATTTCATCTGCGCCAGGGCGCGCGCCAAAACCACACCACCGACAGCGTCAATGCAGCCAGCCCAACGCTCGGCTTCTAGCGGGCGCTTGTTTTCTTCGGCCAGTTCGGCACGGTCAATAATGGTGCTGGCGCCCAGGCCTTTGAGGTATTCGCTTTCGCTGGCTTTGCCGGTCAGGGCTGCGACCTGATAACCAAGTTTGGCAAGAATCGCCACCGCGACCGAACCAACGCCGCCGGTGGCGCCAGTGACCAGAATCTCCCCCTGATCAGGAGTCACGCCCTGGTTTTGCAGTGCCATCACCGCCAGCATGGCAGTAAAGCCTGCGGTTCCCACCGCCATTGCCTGTTGCGCCGACAGGCCTTCGGGGCGCTTAACCAGCCAATCGCCTTTGACGCGGGCTTTCTGTGCCAAGCCGCCCCAATGGATTTCACCCACGCGCCAACCGGTGAGAATCACCTTATCGCCCGGCGCATAGTCAGGGTGATCCGACGATTCGACGGTGCCCGCAAAGTCGATGCCCGGCACATGCGGATAGGTCTTCACCAGGTTGCCCTGGCCATTGAGCACCAAACCATCCTTGTAGTTGATGGTCGAATATTCGACCGCAACGGTGACATCGCCTGCAGGTAAGGCGCTCTCGTCTAGGTCTTGAAGCGCGGCGAAAACTTTGCCGTCGGCGTCTTTATCGACGACCAGAGCTTTGAACATGGTGGTCCTCCCTAAAATATTTATTTTCAAGTACTTGAGATCATTTGACACGGTGATTTACCGCGCGCCTGGACCCGTTTCGCTGCTTAGATTATCCCCCTTGACCTATTTGTCAAACAAATATAGGAATAATGAAAGATGCCTTAGGGTTGGGGCTGGTGAGGCTCAAAAGTGGGCCGCATCGCCAAGGCTACCAGCCTCGTCCGCCGCGAAATCCCGCGCCGAGCGTTTTCTTTCACCCCGGAGCTTTCGCCGTTATGCCCCTCACCCCGCCGTCTTCCGATCCCTTTGCTTTGACGACGCCGGACGACACTGCGGCAGCGCCGCCTGCGCAAAGTTTGGGTGTTCAAGGGTTGGTGACTCAAAGCTTGGCCAAGCAGATTGCCGAGCAGATCCGGCAAGCGATTGTCGAGGGGCGCTTACAGGCCGATCAACGCTTGCCCACCGAAGAAGACTTGGCAGCCCGCTTTTCAGTCTCTCGCCCCACCATCCGCGAGGCTTTAAAGCGCTTGGCGGCACAGAATCTGATTCGCTCGCGCCGTGGCCCGACTGGCGGCACCTTTGTCTGTCGCCCCAGCGCCCCGGAGGCCGCCCAGCAACTGACCGAAACAGCGACCATGTTGGTGTCGCTGGGGGCTTTTACCCTGGCCGATTTTGCCGAAGCGCGCGGCGAGCTAGAACATCTGTGCGCCCGCCTTGCCTGCGCCCGCCATCGCCCGGAGCATTTGCAACGAATGCAGGCAGAAATCGCCCGACAGCGGGACTTAAGCCTGCCTGACGAAGGCTTTTGCGCCGCTGATGTTGCCTTTCACCGTGCCTTGGTGGATGCCGCCGACAGCCCGGTGATTGGCTTTTTGATGCATGCGGTAATCGAAGCGCTACAGCCGGTATCAAACATGGTGATCGTGCGCTTTCGGGATCGTTTGCAAACCGCCGACCAACATCAAGCCGTCCTTGACGCCATCGCCGCCGGAGACGAGGCCGCCGCCACCCAGGCCGTGGGAACGATGATGGAAACCCTGCGCGCGCAGTATCAGGCGGCGCAAGATTGGCGGGCAGCGCGTGACGATGCTGCTAGTGGTGCCGGTGTTTCCTCGGACTTTACAGGTGCACGATGAGCTTACCCCTTTCGCTAACAGCACCGTTAACCCATCGCCGGGCGACGGTGACCATTGCCTTGCTGCTCCTTGCCGCTTTGGGCTGGCTGGGAATGGCGATGATGGCCGATGGCCATGGGGCAACGACGGTGATCATCGGCAACGAAACGGTTTGGGAAAGCTTATGCCGCGTAGCGCTCAGCCCCTTTGCGCCCCCCCCACCGGGGAGCACATGGACCTTTAGCCAAAGCCTGATGGCGCTGGCAATGTGGGGGGCGATGGTTCTGGCGATGATGCTGCCGACCGCGGCACCGATGATTTTGACATATGGTGATTTGGTGCAAAACGCCGCCCGTGCCCACGGGCAAGCCGGGCCACCGTTGGTCTTTGCCGCTGGATATCTGGCAGTTTGGATGGGGTTTTCACTGCTGGCCACCGGCGGCCAGATCATTCTGGCCCAGGCCATGCTGTTGGATGGCCACGGAGTGGTGGGCTCGCCCTGGGTGGCGGGGTCGCTGCTGGTAATTGCCGGCGGCTATCAATTCACGCCCCTCAAAGACCTGTGCCTGACGGCCTGCCGTAATCCAATGACTTGGTTCCTCGGCCATTGGCGCCCTGGAACCAAAGGCGCCTGGGAAATGGGGGTCATCCACGGCCTAACATGCGTCGGGTGCTGCTGGGCTTTGATGCTGGTGATGTTTGTCTGTGGCTTGATGAACTTAGGCGCGATGGCCGTCCTTGGGGCTTTGATGCTGGCAGAAAAAGTTGCCCCCTGGGGAGATCGTATCGGCCAACTCATTGGCGTCGGCTTGATCCTGTGGGGGGGCGTGGTTCTGATGTCTGTTTAGCAAATCCCGAACAGGCG
>CEGD01000841.1_pt1 | contig 13336 bp, 9 predicted proteins | sample 306751 | NCBI WGS metagenome assembly CEGD01 (sample SAMEA2755657, study PRJEB7226) | microbial mat metagenome | biome: microbial mat; feature: hypersaline; material: grass silage | place: USA | collected 2014-02-19 | depth 0 m
CTTTTACAGGCCTTGATGGAAGATAAGCGGATCGAAGATCATGCTCTGGCGCGCGGTGTATCGGTAACAACCGTGCGGACCCAGCTTGCGCATTTGTTCCGCAAAACCAACACCAACCGTCAATCCGAGCTGGTTCGCCTCGCTGTTCGCGCCGTTGGGGGGCTGCGCCTGGATCAAGATCCGGCCCCCGAGGATGAGCAGCCCTAAGGGGCGGTAGCCTCCCACCGGCTCGGGGTTTTCTATAACATTCCGGCGGTCATGCGGTGGCGCACCGACCAGCGGCGGCTTTCCTCTGGGGCCGGGGCCAGATCCCACCACCATTCGCGGCTATCACGTAAGGGCGGTAGGCGAATCCCCGCCAGCAAATCACGATCGTCGATAACAGCGCCGTCCCCCAGGGCAATATGGTGACGCCGTAGGTCGCACAGTAGACCGACGTGAACCCCTTGTGTCGCCAGAGCGTTCAAGGCATCCAAATGACTGGTGATGATCCATCGTTCCCACGCCACACAGTGATCGGGACGAATGCCGCCGTGTGCATCGGCAACCGCCAGGGGGATTCCCGCCAGCTGTGATAGGCAGTTGGCTGAAATTACCAAATCAGCCCCTTCCGCCTGGGGGAAGGATACGTCTGGCGCGGGCAGTTTGCCGCTTGCAAGGCTGCTTTCCAAGCGATCCAGCATCCCGGTGACATCGTGGGTGAGTAAGTGAACCCCCGGATGGGCCCGCGCTTGCCGTTTAACGGTGGGTAAGTGGCATAAATCAATCAGCACCACCTCAGCAAACCGTTCGGCCAGCGTGGCCAGGGGAATTTCTAGCAACAGGCCAGAGCCAATTACCACCACCCGCCCGCCCTGCGGAGGGCCTGGATCTGTTGTTTGTGTGGTTTTGGCCATCTGGGTTATCGCCTGCATACAGGCCTGACGATGCGCAGCCCAGGCAACGGCTTGGCGGCGGGCCCGATGGTCTAGGGCGATCAAATCATGGAGGACGCCCAGGCGTTTGAGGGGGCGCGGGCAGGGGGTAAAAAGGTGCCGCAGCAGCTCGACAATCATCGCGGTCGGCGCCGTCCTATGGTCGGTGAAGGGGACTTTCGTCTTTCAGGCGGTCGATCATGTCATCAAGCATGATGCGAATCGAGGTCACATAGGCCTCTGCCGCCCAAATCTGATAGACTTCGCCGCAGTTGGGCGCACAGGTCCGGGGCTCGGAATAGATAGTGCTATAAAGCTGGGCTAGGCTATGGCGAACCTCGCTGATGCGCGCCTCGACTCCGCCTTTACCAAAAGCATTGCTGTCATAAAATTCGCGGGCAACGCTGAACAAAATGACTTCCAGGCATTTGCCCTGCTCGTTCAACGCCATTAAAATTGCTGGATTTTCGCCGGTTTCATAAACATCGGTGGCTTTGGCGTCACAAACTGCTGCATGGGCGGCTGCTTCGTCGAGGTGACTAAAGTCGGGCTGTTCCCGTGCCCAAGCTGTAGCGGGAAGCATAAGGTCTAGGGAGGTAACCGTGGACAAAACCAGAACCAACGCAATAGCCAAGGGTTTCCCCTTATACCATTGCCGTGTCGGAACACGGTTCCCCCGGTTGAACACCATCCCTTGCACGACCGCCTCCCCATTGCTGATGATGTTTTAGAGCAAATCCAAGGTAAAAACAACCGGGCGCACCATCAAGGCTTCGTCTCGGAGAAACCGATGTTGCATGTTGGACACAGGTTTAAAGCCGCTATCGCTTTCATGCGGTCCCGGCAAGCATTGATCTTTTTCAGCTCGGCAGGCGGCGACACGGCTTATCGGCGACCAAAGAGTTTTTCGATGTCTTTTAGCTTTAGTTCGACATAGGTCGGGCGGCCATGATTGCACTGGCCCGAATGCGGCGTTGCCTCCATCTGGCGCAACAAACCGTCCATTTCGGCTTGGTTTAAGCGGCGCCCGGCGCGGACAGAGCCATGACAGGCCATGGTGCCGCAAACATGCGCCAAACGATCGCGCAGGCTCAGCGCCTGGTCCCATTCGGTCAAATCATCAGCAAGATCGCGCAACAGGCCGATCACATCGGTATCGCCCAACAGGGCGGGGACTTCGCGCACCACCAAGGCTCCGTCACCGAATCCTTCGACCACCAGGCCCAATTCAGCGAGCTCGCTGGTGCGGGCTAGGATGCGATCACAGGCGGGTTCATCCAGCTCGACCACCTCGGGGATCAGCAAAATTTGACGCTTGAGGCTGCCCTCGGCCATTGCCTGTTTCATGCGCTCATAGACCAAGCGCTCGTGGGCGGCATGTTGGTCAACAATCACCAAGCCATCGCTGGTTTGGGCGATGATATAGGTGTTATGCACTTGGCCGCGCGCCGCCCCCAGGGGGAACTGCTCGGCACGGTTGGCAGAACCCTCATCCGCCGCTGGTGAGTCGGGCACAGGTCGCCCTTGCGGCTGGGGGGAGAAGCCGGGGAAGGCACCGGGATCGTTTAACTGATACCCGGTCCCGGTGGCATTATCCTGCGGCGCTTGCGCCCCATAGGCGCTTTGGCGCTCTGCCATGCTGCCAAAGGGGCGCGCCATCGCCCAGCTTTGCGCTTGCCTGCCACCACCACCACCGCCCGCCGCAGGCAGGGGCAAAGACAAAGCTCCTAACCCCATCCCTGGGGAAAGCGCATCCAACGCGGCGCCGGCAACCGTGGTCGAAGCCCGATGCCCGGCCTGATCTAAGGCCCGGCGCAGAGCGCTGACGATCAGCCCACGCACCAGCGCCGAATCGCGAAAGCGGACTTCGGCTTTTGCCGGATGGACGTTCACATCCACCTCGCGCGGGGGGACTTCTAGGTACAGCGCCAAAACCGCATAGCGGTCATGGGCCAAATAATCCTGATAGGCGCCGCGCACCGCCCCATGCAGCAGGCGATCTTTCACTGGGCGACCATTTACAAACAAATATTGCTGCTGGGCGTTGCCACGGTTAAAGGTCGGTAGGCCAATATGGCCGGTCAGGCGCAGGCCTTCGCGTTCGGCCTCCACCGGAATAGCATTTTCGGCAAAGTCCCGTCCCAAAATTGACGCCAAGCGCCCCAGGCGGGCATCAAACAGATCCCCCGGAGAGGCCGCATAGCGAAAAACCTGCCGCGTGCCGTCGCCAAGCGAAAAGGCTACCGCGGGATGCGCCATGGCCAAGCGGTTGAGGATATCTTGCGCATGTTGCAATTCGGTGCGCGCGGTTTTCAGGAACTTGAGGCGCGCAGGCGTAGCATGAAACAGGTCGCGGACTTCCAGGCGCGTCCCTTGGGGGTGGGCGGCGGGCTGAACAGTGCCTTTCCTTCCCGCATCCACCGACAAGGCCCAAGCGCTATCGGCCCCCGCCACGCGCGAGGTCAAGGTCATGCGCGCCACCGAAGCAATCGATGGTAAGGCTTCGCCGCGAAAGCCGAGGAAGCCAATATCCGACAAGTCGCCATCGGGCAGCTTAGAGGTCGCGTGACGCTCCACTGCCAATTCCAGCTCGTCGGGGGTCATGCCGCGCCCATCATCTTGGACGACGATCAAGGCTTTCCCGCCGTCCCCCATGGTGATGTCGATCTGGTGGGCGCCGGCATCAATGGCGTTTTCCACCAACTCTTTTACTGCCGAAGCGGGGCGCTCAACCACTTCGCCAGCAGCGATTTGGTTGACCAGGGTATCGGGCAGGCGGCGGATGGGCAGGCTAGAGCGGCTATCAGTCATCGCGGGCGACGAAACTCCTTATAGGCCTCGATCAAACCCTTGGTGGACCCGTCATGATCCCCAGCAAGGGCGTTATCACCGAGTTCGGGTAAGATGGCCTTGGCCAATTGTTTGCCCAGCTCTACACCCCATTGGTCAAAGCTGTTCACCCCCCATAGCACGCCCTGGACAAAAATGCGGTGTTCATAAAGGGCGACCAGCATTCCCAAGGTATAAGGGTCAAAGCGCTCGACCAAGATGCTGTTGGTGGGACGGTTGCCAGGAAAGACCTTGTGCGGCACGAGGGCGGCGATCTGTTCGGCACTTTTGCCTTCTGCCTGCAGTTCAGCGCGGGCTTCTTCGGCGGTTTTCCCGCGCATCAGGGCTTCGGGCTGGGCGAAAAAATTGGCCATCAGCTTGGGATGATGGTCGCCAATCGGGTTATGACTATGGGCGCTGGCGATAAAGTCACAGGGGATCAGGCTGCTGCCCTGGTGGATCAGTTGATAGAAACTATGCTGGCCATTGGTTCCTGGTTCGCCAAACAAAATAGAACCCGATGGGCTGTCTAGGGGTTCGCCGTCCCGGGTCACGCCCTTGCCATTGCTTTCCATATCGACTTGTTGCAGGTGGGCGGCAAAGCGGTGCAAATATTGATCATAGGGCAGAATCGCCGTCCCTTCGGCCCCCCAATAGACGCGGTACCAAATTCCGAGCAAGCCCAGGATCACCGGCATATTTTCGTGCCAAGGGCTGGTGCGAAAATGTTCGTCCATGGCGTGGGCGCCGTCGAGCAGTTCGATAAAGCGATCAAAACCAACCGCCAGGGCAATCGGCAGGCCAATGGCTGACCATAGGGAATAACGGCCCCCGACCCAATCCCAAAAGGCGAACATATTTTGCGGCTTAATGCCAAAGGCAGTACAGGCGGCCTCGTTGGTGGATAGGGCGATGAAATGGAGTCCTACCGCCCCTTCGCCCAAGCAATCGACCAACCAAGCGCGCGCACTATGGGCATTGGTCAAGGTTTCTTGCGTGGTAAAGGTTTTCGAGGCGACCAGAAACAAGGTCCGCGCCGGATCGCAGCCTTTCAGGCATTCGCGAATGTCGGTGCCATCAACGTTGGAAACAAAATGCACCTTAAGGTCAGACTGCCCATAGGGCTTTAGGGCCTCGACCACCATCCGGGGCCCTAAGTCCGAACCGCCGATACCGATGTTGACCACATCGGTGATTTTTTCCCCCGTCGCCCCGCGCCAAACGCCACTGCGCACAGATTCGGAAAAATGCCGCATCTGTGCCAGCACCCGGTTGACCTCGGGCATTACATCTTGTCCATCAACCAAGATTGGGCGGTTAGACCGATTGCGCAGGGCGACATGCAAGACGGCACGGCCTTCGGTATTGTTAATCTGCGTGCCGTTAAACATGGCGTCACGCCAAGCAGATAAATCCCGTTGGTCGGCCAAGTCAGCCAGAAAACCAAGGGTTTTTTCCGTGATGCGGTTTTTTGAATAGTCAAACAGCACCGGCCCTAAGCGCAGGGAAAAACGCGCAAAGCGCTGCGGATCGCTGGCAAACAACTGGCGCATCGGCTGGTCGGCCAGTTCCGCAGCATGGGACTGCAAAACAGAATGGGCGGCACAAGCGGTCAGCAAGGTCATTGGTCAGCGCTCCGGCTGTAGCGACAAAAGGGATTATGCGGCGGCGGCCTTACGGGGTTGGCGTGACTCCTGGGGCCGTTCCCACCACTGCCACTGACAGGCCTTCTTTGCCCAACAGGCGCGATGCGGCCCGTTTGGCATCGTCCAAGGTCACGGCACGAACATAGTCGTTGCGCTTTTGCAGCTGGTCAATGGGGTAGCCATCCATCTGCAAACTCATCAAAATTGCCGCCACACTGGGGGTGGAGGTAAAGCGCAGGGGATAGGCGCCGGTCAGATAGGTTTTGGCATCATCAAGTTCTTTTTGCGTCGGGCCGTCTTTGGCCATTCGGGCAAATTCTTGCTGAATCAGCGCCAAGCTTTCTTTCATCCGTTCGGCCTTGGTGGCAACACCGCCGATGATGGCAGGGGCGTGGTCAAAGGGATAGAGGTAGCTATAGACCGAATAGGCCAAGCCGCGCTGTTCGCGCACTTCGTCCATCAAGCGCGAGGCAAAACCGCCGCCACCCAGGATGTAGTTGACCACATAGGCGGCATAGAAATCTTTGTCATCACGCGGCAGGCTGGCACCGCCAAAAACGGCGACTGCTTGCGGGATTGGGCGTTCGACCAGCACCACTTTCCCCCCCAGCGGAACAACCTCGGGCGGGTCTTGCAGGTCGGATTTCGCCGCCAAGCCACCAAAGGTCTTATCCAGCAGGGCGGCGAGTTGTTGTGGAGTGATGTCACCGGCGACGCCAATTTTCATCCGCTCGCGCGTCAGGTGTGTTGCCACAAAGGTGGTAAAGTCCTCAATCACCAGCGCCTGTATTGTTTCTTCGCTTCCCGAAACCGGGCGGGCGTAAGGATGCCCAGGAAAGGCGGTGCGGTACCAGGCTTCGCTGGCCTGGGTTTGTGGGTCATCGCGATCAAAGGCTAAGCCGGTCATGACTTGGCTGCGCACCCGCTCCACCGGCTCGGCATCAAAGCGCGGGCGGTTCAGGGCATCGGCCAACATCGAAAAGGCCAAATCGCGGTTTTCACTCAAGGTCCGCAGTGAACCGCTAAAGGCATCTTGCCCACTGTCAAAGGACAGCGAGATCGCCTTTTGCTCCAGAACCGTGCGAAAGGCTTGGCTGTCACGGTCCCCCGCGCCTTCGTCGAGCAGGCCAGAAACCAGATAGCCCAGCCCTTCCTTGCCCTTGGGGTCCAGGGACGAGCCGCCGCGAAAGCCCACCGACAGGGCGATGACCGGAATCGAATGGTCTTCGACCAACCAGGCCTGAATACCGCTGGGACTGGTGACTTTCTGAGCCTCAATTGCCCGCGCCGGAGCCGACGATAACAGCATCAGCAGCCCAATCAGGGGCAGGACGAACAGGCGAAACGCCATCGATGATTTCACAAAACGGCTCACTGTTTGTCTCCTTGGGCGCTGGTGCTGGAGGGGGCTGGCGTTTCGGGCAGCAACACCCCAACCGCCGAAGCAGAACCACCGCTCAGAACAGCGCGGGCGGCTTCCATCACCTGATCACGGGTGACGGTGGCAATATGCTGCGGCCAAAGTTCCACCTGATCGAGCGTACCGCCGGTGGCCAAGGCCATTCCCAGGGTATTCGCCGCCCCTTGCAGGCTGTCGCGGGCATAGATCACCCCTGCGCGCAGGCGCACCTTTGCCTCTTCGACTTCTTCATCGCTGACCTCTTGGGTCAAGAGCTTGTCAATTTCGGCTTTCATCGCCGCCTCGGCAGCCACCAAGTCAGCCCCTGGTCGTGGCGTCAGGTACAGACCAAAGGTGCCCCAATCCACCGCCTGAGGCCGGTAAAAGCTCCCCGCTGCTGCGGCCAACTTATGATCAATCACCAACGCTCGGTACAATCGCGAGGTTGCCCCACCGCCTAACAGCTCTGACAAGACCTGTAAGGCATAGACCTGTTCCGGCTCTTTGCTGGTCGCATAGCTGGGGGCGATATAAATTTTCTGCCACGTCGGTTGCGTCACTTGCGGGTGATGTAATTCAACCCGCACCTCAGCCGCAGGCGGCAGAGTGGTTGGGCGCTTGCGGCTGATGTCAGGGCCGCGTTTCAGCGGACCATAGACCTTTTCCGCCAGCGCCTTGACTTGATCGACCGTCACGTCACCGGAAATCACCACAATTGCGTTATTGGGGGCATACCAACGGGCGTAAAAATCCAAAGCATCTTGCCGGGTCAGCGCCAACAGCTCATCGGGCCAGCCGATCACCGGGTTGCGATAGGGATGCGACACCCACAGGGCATTTTCCAGCCGCTCACTCAACAGGGCCGAAGGCTCGTTTTCGGTACGGGTCAGGCGCTCTTCATAGACCACGGCGCGTTCGGTCATGACGTTCTCTTCGTCAAGGACCAAATTGCGCATGCGGTCAGCCTCGAGGCCCATTACCAGTTCCAGATTCTCCACCGCGATATTTTCGTAATAAGCGGTGTAGTCAGAGCTGGTAAAGGCGTTATCTTGCCCGCCGTGACGGGCTACCGTGCGCGAAAACTCTTTTGGTTGCAGGGTCTTTGTGCCCTTGAACATCAAATGTTCAAACAAATGGGCAATCCCTGACTTCCCTGCTGGTTCATCGGCCGCGCCAACCTTGTACCAAACCATTTGACTGACCACCGGCACCCGGTGGTTTTCGACCACCACCACCTGCAGGCCATTGGCCAGGGTAAAGGTTTTGGCGTCAAACAGCTTATGTACAGCAGGCGCCGGGGTGCTTGCCGCCGGAGCCGCCGCCATCGCCGGGAAGCCGCTGAGTGCAGCAGTTCCCAACAGGCCAACCAACAGCGTGGCAGTGGAAAGACGTCGCATGAAAAATCCTCTGTGCTTTTACCGTATTTTTTGCCCGCTTGCGCTGATGAAAAATACGCTTGTTTTTTTGCTTTTACCCAAATACGCCGTTGCGGCGATAAACCCTTTTCTCAGTGCGGCTTGTGAACTCCGCCTGATATGGGAGCATTGGATGCTAGGGGCAAGTCAAATGAAAGAGCTGTTATAGTCTGAAAATACATAAAAATATTTATCGTCGAAGATGACTATCAGCGATCATCCCGAGAGAGCACCATCGGCAACGCTTTCTTTACATATAAAAATAAGCGCCAACCTCTAAAAGCTGGCGCTTATTTGCTTAGTGTATTGTTTTGAAATCCTTGAACTCGTCTAAAAGATCCCTTCAAGGATCCCTTTTTCGCGGCGTTCGATCTGTGGGGTTTCCCCGGTGGTTACCGAATTGCCTAGCGCCTGATTGTTTTGAATCCGCTGCGCTTCTTTGCTGGCGTCAACCACAGTTCCCGAAGGCTCGGGGCTTTGCCAGAAAACCAAGTCATCGGTAAAAGACTTCGCTTCTTCGGCCAGGGCCGAATTTTCGCGCGTCACCAACTGGCGGATATTGGGGTCAGCCTGTCCAGCGCCTGCGGCTTGTAGCAAGGCGCTCTGCCCTGGGCTGAAACCCGCCGGAGCGGCAGGGGCGCCAAAACCGCTAACACCAAAGCCCCCCGAACCAAAGCCGCCGTTATTGGTGGTGCCCAGCACCGCCGCCCGTGCTTGCTCGGTGGGGTTTTGTTCCTGTGGGCGTTCCTTACCCGGTTCGGGCGGGCGCAGACGGAAGTCTGGCGGCAAAGCCAAAGGGGCGCGCGCCACCACTGCGAACTCGTCAGGTGGTTTCTTTTCTAAGCCCAGCGTTTTGCGTGCGTTGCCGCAGGCCGATACACTCAAGCCAAGGCACACCACAAGACACAGGGAAGCCACGAAGCGACGGGTCATAAGGTCCTCTCCACGATACGAGGCATCCTTTTTAGGTCAGGATGGACGGCGAAACAAGCTATCGACGATTAAAAGCATCGCGCCGATAGAAATAGCTGCATCCGCGACGTTAAATGCCCAAAAATGCCAACCAAAAGCATGCACGTCTAAAAAATCTGCCACCGCGCCCCAGCGGGCGCGATCAATGCCGTTCCCCAGTGCGCCGCCAATCATCAGGCCTAGGCCATAATGCAGCACCCGCGATGTGGAACGCCACAGCCAGACCCCTAAGCCTAAGGACAGGAGGGCGGCAAAGGCAAGGAACATCCACGGATGGATGGTTCCATTACCAAACATGCCAAAACTGACGCCCGGATTCCAGGTCATCACCAGATTAAAAAATGGCAAGACCTCGATCACCCGCCAGCCATCGGCCATCAGGGTATCGACCACCCAGATTTTACTCGCTTGATCGGCGAGTAAAATGACCGCAGCGAGGGCCAGTGCCCAGCCTCGGCTTTTCGAGGGTTTCCCCGGCAAAGCCGGGGAAGACTCGGGCGTCAAAGAGGGGATCACTCGGCAGCCTCCATGCGGGTCAGAACGTCGTCACAGCGGCCACAAACGCCGCTGTGACTATGGCTATCCTTGCCAACCTCGGGCAACACTTTCCAGCACCGTTGGCATTTTTCGCCCTCGGCCAAGGTGACGACCACCCCGACTCCGGCCACATCAGACAGGGTATAGGCCCCCTCTGGTGGCGTTCCAGCAACCACGGTCAATGACGAGGTGATGCAGATGTCGGCAAAGTCCGGCCCACTGATGGTATCAAGCACCGCTTGCGGCGCATAAAGGGTCGGGGCCGCTTGCAGGCTGGCACCGATTTTCTTTTCTGCGCGCGCCTTTTCCAAGCCACCAGTGACCACTCGGCGAACTTCGATCACCGTATCCCACTTGTCAGCCAGGGCCGCATCGGCCCAATCGGCGGGAAGTGTCGGGAAGGTTTCTAGATGCACCGACGTCGATTCGTCGGTCGGATGGCGGGCCAACCAAGCTTCTTCGGCGGTAAAGCAGATGAACGGCGCCATCCACTTGACCAAGGTATCATACAGCGTCGCCATCACCGTTCGCGTCGCTTTGCGGGCAATATCGTCAGGATGGCCGCAATAGAGCGTGTCTTTGCGGATATCAAAGTAAAAAGCTGACAAGTCAACCGCGCAGAACGCATGCAGCTCGGCAAACAGAGCGTGGAAATCAAAGTCGTGGCAGCATTGACGGACCAGCCCATCAAGCTGGCTCAGGCGGTGCAAGACCCAGCGTTCGAGTTCCGGCATGTCGGCGCGGGCAACGGTTTCACGTTCGGCGTCAAAGCCATCAACGGCGCCCAACAAGAACCGCAAGGTGTTGCGCAGACGGCGGTACATGTCGGCGGTCTGCTTGAGGATTTCTTTGCCGATGCGCTGATCGTTGGTGTAATCGGTGGACACCACCCACAACCGCAAAATATCGGCACCGTATTCTTTGACCACATCCTGTGGGGCAATGGTATTGCCCAGGGACTTGGACATTTTACGGCCCTGCTCGTCGAGGGTAAAGCCGTGGGTCAGCACTGCGTCATAGGGCGCGCGACCGCGCGTACCGCACGATTCGAGCAACGAAGAATGGAACCAACCCCGATGCTGGTCTGATCCTTCCAGGTATAGGCTAGCAGGGGGCTTTAAGCCCCAAGGACCATCTTCGAGCACAAAGGCGTGGGTGCAGCCCGAATCGAACCAGACATCCAAGATGTCAAACACCTGCACATAGTCATCAACACTATAGGCATCGCCCAAAAAGTCGCTGGCGCTGTGGGTGTACCAGGCATCGGCGCCTTCGGCTTCAAAGGCGGCATAGATACGATCACAGACCGCCTGATCGCGCAGGACTTCGCCGGTGGTCTTGTTAAAGAACACCGCCACCGGCACGCCCCAGGCCCGTTGACGCGACACGCACCAGTCGGGACGGTTGGCGATCATCGCATGGATGCGATTGCGCCCTTGCGCCGGAACCCACCGGGTATCGTCAATGGCTTTCAAGGCCACCGCACGCAGATCGTTGGTTTCCATGGAGATAAACCACTGCGGCGTGGTGCGATAGATCAACGGTGCTTTGGACCGCCAAGAATGCGGATAGCTATGCACCAAGGTGCCCGAGGCAAACAAAGCGCCAACGTCTTCCATCGCCGCCACCACATCGGGGGCGACTTTGTAGACATGCTTGCCGGCAAACATCGGCACATGATCCAAATACAGCCCATCGTCGCCGACAGTGTCGGGGACGGCGATGCCATGGGCGGTGCAGAGGTAATAATCGTCTTCGCCGTGGCTGGGGGCCATATGGACAAAGCCGGTCCCCTGGTCGGTGGTGACAAAGTCGCCGGCCATCATCGGCACGTCGAAATCATAGCCCTTACCCTGCCAAGGATGGTGCAGGACCGTACCAGCCAGTTCTGCGCCCTTGCAATGGTGAACGATTTCATGGCCGGTGATGCCGCCGGTTTTACACAGTTCGCCAATCAGACCTTCGGCAACGGCGATTCGCTCGCCTGCCCGGGCATGGCTGCCTTCGGCAACCTCGGTCACGCGAATCACGGCGTAATCAATGTCTGCGCCATAGGCAACGCCACGGTTGCCGGGCATGGTCCAGGGCGTGGTGGTCCAGATCACCACGCTCGCGCCTTCGAGGGCGACCACCGGCGTACGCACCACCGGGAAACGAATCCAGATGGTGGTCGAGGTATGGTCGTGATATTCGATTTCGGCCTCGGCCAGGGCGGTCTTTTCCACCACTGACCACATCACCGGCTTGGCGCCACGATACAGGCCACCGTTCATGACGAACTTATGCAGTTCGCGCACGATACGCGCCTCGGCATCATAGGCCATGGTGGTGTAGGGACGATCCCAATCGCCCTCGATGCCCAAACGCTTGAATTCTTCGCGCTGAACGTCCAGCCATTTGGCGGCAAAGTCGCGGCATTGGCGGCGGAATTCGACCACCGGCACGGCGTCTTTGTCTTTGCCTTTTTTGCGGTACTCTTCTTCGATCTTCCATTCGATGGGCAGACCGTGACAATCCCAACCCGGCACATAATGGCTGTCTTTGCCCAGCATTTGCTGCGAGCGCACGATCACGTCTTTAAGGATTTTATTCAGCGCATGACCGATATGCAGATGCCCGTTCGCATAGGGAGGGCCATCATGCAAAATGAACGGCTCGCGGCCTTTCCCAGCGTCGCGGAGCTTTTGGTATAGGTCCATTTTGGCCCAGCGTTCCAGGTGCGCGGGCTCTTTTTGCGGCAGGCCAGCGCGCATAGGGAAATCGGTCTTGGGCAGGAACACCGAGGCTTTGTAGTCGGCTTTTGCATCATCGTTGGACATGGCGTGACTCGTCGCTTCTACAAGAATACGGGCTAGACCACCAGGCGTTACACCTGAACCGGGCACGGCGGTCTAACGTATGAAGGCCGCATCGTTTTGGCGAAAAACCGGTTCTCACTTTTTCGCACGATGCTCTAACGCACGGCACGGTATCGCATACAGCGGCACCGCTAGGCACGGAAAGATGCAGCGAGTTACTCGGCCTGCTGCGCGGCCAAAATAATTCGCGCTTGTGCGGCATCGGCTATGATTTGCGCCTTTAGGGCATCAAGTCCCTCAAAGGTGCGCTCGGGACGGATAAAGTCGATCATCTGAACCCGCATATGCTGGTGATAAAGGTCGCCCTGAAAATCAAACAGGTGCACTTCAAGCAATTCATCGGTTTTATCAAAGGTCGGGCGGCGGCCAAAATTGGCCACCCCATCACTCCACTGTGTTTCCCCGCCCTGGTCAACACCCGCACGCACCGCATAAACCCCGGCTGCCGGGCGCTGGTAATCGCCCAGCGCAATATTAGCCGTCGGAAAGCCAATGGTGCGCCCGCGTTTGTCGCCGTGTTCAACACGGCCTTCGATTTCCCAGGCGCGGCCCAAGACAAAAGCTGCTTCGGCGGGGCGGCTTTCAATCAAGGCAGAACGGGCCCGGGTGGAGGAGAAAATCAGCCCCTGGGCATCGCGGACCGGCGGGACACTGGTCACGGCAAAGCCATAATCCGCAGCCATGTCCTGCAACACGCTGACGGACCCACTGCGCCGGGCGCCAAAAACATAATCTTCGCCCACCACCACATGGATCACCTGTAGGC
>CEGD01001424.1_pt1 | contig 13148 bp, 11 predicted proteins | sample 306751 | NCBI WGS metagenome assembly CEGD01 (sample SAMEA2755657, study PRJEB7226) | microbial mat metagenome | biome: microbial mat; feature: hypersaline; material: grass silage | place: USA | collected 2014-02-19 | depth 0 m
TTTACCCGCACAATCACGTTGACGTGATTGTGCGGGTAAACGGCTAAGGTGCCTGTTGTTTTGGGTTTGCAAGGGGGCGCGGGTTTGCCCCCTTGTTTGTTTTTTCAAAACCGGGATCGCAGCAGGTGCGCAGTGTTCGTGAAAGTGTCTGTACAACAGGGGCGGACGTTTCATCCCTGCTGTGTTTGCTGCGGATGAACCCATGTCTGGGATCGTAATTCCCCTTTCTTATCCTTGTGCTCAGGCGCCGTTAAAGGCCTTTGCTGCTTTTGCTGGCCAAGATGGTGCGGTGTTCCTTGATTCGGCAGCCGATGCCGGGGGGCGGGGGCGCTGGAGCTATTTATGTGTGGCGCCACGTCTGCGCTTGACTGACTCAGCCGATCCCTTTGCCACCCTTGATCGTTTAGCGGCTCTGATCCCTCAGGGGCCTTTACCCTGGCCAGATGCCAAATGCGCGCCGCCCTTTCAAGGCGGTGTCGTTGGCTGGCTGAGCTATGAGGCTGGACGTCACCTTGAACGCTTACCGCAGGCGCCAGCCGATGATCTGGGTGTGCCAGAGGTAGCCTTTGGCCTTTATGATGTGATCGCCGCCTTTGATACCGTGACGCGGCGGGCCTGGGTGATTGGTCAGGCCGGGAGCCAAGCGAAGGCCAAGCATTTAGCCCATCGACTGCAGCAACACATAGCGGCGGCGGATTTGCCGCCAGCGTGTGGGCAGGGTTTTCGCCTTGAGGCCGAGCAAAGCCGGGCGCAGGCCGAGGCTGCTGTTGCTCGTGTGATCGAGGCTATTTATTGCGGCGATATTTTCCAAGCCAACGTTACCCAACGGCTGAGCGGTGCTTTGCCGCCAGCGCTGGGCGTGTGGGATCTTTACCGCCGTTTGCGCGCCGAATCCGCCGCCCCCTTTGCGGCGATGGCTAGTTTTGGCGGCGCTCATTTGCTTTCGGCCTCACCAGAGCGGTTTTTAGCCGTAAGCAGCCGGGGATGGGTGGAAAGTCGCCCGATTAAAGGAACGCGCCCCCGGGGCCGCACCACCGAGTCTGATCGCGCCCTGGGGCAGGAGTTACTGGCCAGCGAAAAAGATCGTGCTGAAAATTTGATGATCGTAGATTTGCTGCGTAATGACCTTTCGCGAGTCTGTCAGGTGGGCAGCGTTCAGGTTCCGTCTTTGTGTACGTTAGAGACTTTTGCTTCGGTGCATCATTTGGTGAGCGTGGTGACGGGGCATTTGCGAGCTGGTGAAAATGCCCGTTCGTTGTTGCGTGCGGCTTTTCCCGGTGGATCGATCACCGGGGCCCCGAAAATTCACGCCATGGAGATCCTTTCGGCCCTAGAGCCCTGCCGTCGCGGCCTTTATTGCGGTAGTTTGTTTTGGCTGGGCGGCGATGGTGCGTTTGATAGTTCGATCTTGATTCGGTCTTTGGTTGTGGGTCGGACAGGCCGGGTGGCCGCGCAAGCCGGCGGCGGGATCGTTGCCGATAGTGACCCGGCAGCGGAATGGCAGGAAGCAATGACCAAGGTCGCACCCCTCGTGCGCGCCGCAGCTGGGACGCCAGGGGAGGCTGATCAATGATCACCGCTGTAAATCGGCCTTTTGTTTGGCTGAATGATCGCTTAGTTGTGCAGGATGACGCGCATATTTCTGCGACAGATCGTGGGTTTTTGTTGGCCGATGGGGTGTTTGAAACAGTTCGTGTTGCCCATGGCGGACCTTGCCATCTGATGGCGCACCTGCGGCGACTACAAGACGGGTGTGCGGTGCTGAATTTGCCGCCGCCCGCAGTCGTCTGTAGTGCAATCGGCGAGGCTGTGCAGGCAACCATCGCCGCCAATGGCATTGAGCATGGATCGGTTCGCCTGACCTGGACCCGTGGGAGTGGGCCGCGCGGACTGTTGCCCAGCGGCGGCGAACAGCCAACTTTGCTGATCACGGCCAGTGCCCTGGCACCATCGACGGGGAAACTCTGGCGGTTGGTGACTTGTCAGCGCACCCGGCGCAATGAGCATTCGCCGTTGTCACGAATCAAAAGTTTGAACTATGGCGATGGCCTGATTGCCCGCCAAGAAGCCGCTGCGCGTGGGGCAGAGGATGCGATCCTCCTGAATTCTGTGGGGCACGTTGCTGAAACATCAATCGCGACGTTGTTTTTGTGCCGCGAGGGGGTTTGGTTGACACCACGGGTTGCGGATGGGGCTCTGCCCGGGATACGCCGCGCCCAAGCCCTGGCTGAAGGCCTGGCCGACGAAGATCTATTGACTCGTTATGATGTGGCCCAGGCTGAGGCGGCGGTTTTAACATCGGCCCTGATGGTGCAGGTGGTTGGGGCAATCGATGGGCGGTCATTGCCTGACGTGGCTGCAAGCCGTCGCTGGGCCGAAAGTTTATTAACCAGCGATAGGGGATAGGGTGTTTTTTGGGATACCTATTTTGGGGGGTAATCCTTAAAAAAAATCCGTGAATTGACAATCTTCAATGCTCTTGCGCTTTCAGTCCTATGGAATAGCGCTATAGGCGGGATGCTCGCTAAAATATAACGAGCTGTAACATTTGCTGTAACCGATGGCGATCGGGAAATGTTCTGCTCCGGGTGATCCTCGCTCTCAACGCTTTCTCAAGGAGACCGGTGATGGGCTTTGATGAAATGTTTCTCTATGGCATGGGTGGTTTCGGCCTGATCTTGGCTATCAGCCTCGGGCTGGCGGGCTTTATTATTTATAAGGCCTTTCGTCCCAAATAAGCCGCGACGGGTGAAGGCAAAATGCACGTCAAAGTGAGGGATGGGCAATTCCCTTGCTCTGTGGCGGCGTGACAGGCAGGCTGTGCCGACCGTGATCATGCACAGCCGGGGTCTTTGATGAACGTCTTGTTTTTTGCCATCGTGGCGGTTTCCTTTGCCGTCGCTGCGGGACATCAGATCCTGGGAGCTCCGCTGGTCGGCGATCCGACGGCGATGGATCTGTTGACCTCGGCCATGATCGACAGCGCCAAGGGGGCGGTTGATTTAGCCTTGGGGCTGGTCGGGGTGATGACCTTGTTCCTCGGCTTGATGAAAGTCGCCGAGGCCGGGGGGCTGCTGGTGGTCTTTGCCAAGCTGCTGCGCCCGGTTTTGATCCGCTTGTTTCCTGATGTCCCCGCCAATCACCCGGCGATGGGGGCGATTGTGATGAATATTTCGGCTAATGCGCTGGGGTTGGGGAATGCGGCTACCCCTTTTGGCATTCGCGCCATGCAGCAGTTGGACCGGCTGAACCCAGTTAAGGGCACCACCACCAATGCGATGGCCTTGTTCTTAGCGATCAATACCTCTTCGGTGACATTGTTGCCGACTGGCGTTGTCGCCCTGCGGGCCGCTGCAGGGTCGCAAGATCCGGCGGGGATTGTGCCCACCACTTTGGTGGCGACGGTGATTTCGACGGCGACGGCAATCTTGATGTGTAAAGTGCTGGCCCGTTGGTTCCCAACCAGCGCGGCACTGACCCCTATTGCTGCGGGCAATGATCACAGCGACGAGGATCTTGCGGCTGATACGGGCGACGATTTGGTGGTCGAGCAAGGGTCTTACCCGGCCTGGGTATCGCTCTTAGCCCTGGCGGGGTTTGTGTCGATTGTGCCTTTGACCATTGTATGGGGAAAGCAGATCGCGCCATGGATTGTGCCATCGCTGGCGTTGTTGCTTTTAGGCTATGGCGCCGCACGGCGGGTGCGCGTCTATGAGGCCTTTGTCGATGGCGCAAAGGACGGCTTTCAAGTGGCCCTGCGCATTATTCCTTATTTAGTGGCGATTCTCGTCGCTGTTGGCATGTTTCGCGCATCGGGGGCGATGGAGCTGATCTTAACCCCGCTGGGCGCGATCACAGGTCCGCTGGGCTTGCCTGCGGATGCTTTGCCAATGGCATTATTGCGGCCTTTGTCGGGGTCTGGTGCCTATGGAATCTTGGCCTCGATCATCAATGATCCCGCGGTTGGTCCAGATAGTTATGTCGGTTATTTGGTTTCGACCATTCAGGGCTCTACTGAAACCACATTTTACGTGATGGCGGTTTATTTCGGCGCCGTCGGTGTACGGCGGTTGCGCCATGCGCTGATTGCCGCCTTGCTGGCTGACGTTGCCGGGATCGCTGGTGCGGTGATGATTTGCTCGGTGCTTTATGGCGGGGCGGGATGATTGTCCCATACAGACCAGGCAATATGGCCAAAAAAAATGCCGCCCCTGCCGAAAGAGGGCAAGGGCGGCATTCTTTTAGGCTGAGTGTGTGGACCGTAAGGGAACGGAAATCGCTTTAGGCCTTATTCACCGGCACCGTCGATTCGGCAATGGCTTTATAGGCTTCGATCACGATATTGGCCGCATCATCAATCGAGGTCAGGCGGTCTGTATTGATGATCAAGTCAAAGCCGGTGGCGTCGCTATTGCGATGATGGAACAGTTCCCAAACGAAACGCCCACGGTTGGCATCAATCTCTTCGATTTGCTGTTCGGCTTCTTGTAGGGTGATACCGTAACGATCGGCGACGCGCTGCTTGCGAATGGCGGGCGATGCGGTGATGCGCAGGCGTAAGGCACAAGAGGTTGCCAGGATCACATGGGCACCACGGCCTAAGATCACGCCGCCGTTGCGGCCCAGGCTGAGGATGACGTTAACCAATTGGTTGCGATAGGCATCTTCGGTCAGGTTTTTGCCGGTGAACAAGCGCATCAGCCACATATCGCGCGCCCGTGCCACGCATTCATCAAGCATTTTGATGGTTTGCGGATCGGTATCTAAACGCTTGGCGATTTTGTCGAGAATTTCGCGGTCATAGACCGGAATATCCAACTTGGCGGCCACAGCGTTAGCGATTTGGCGCCCCAGCGCTCCATGATCGCGAGACAGGGCGATGACGGGTTTCGGCGGGCGATGCAAGGCATGGGTTTCATCAACGGTACCCGAAGCCAGCATGGCTTGAATGGCAGATTGAATGTTCGTCATTTTACCCCTCCCTCGAGTCGGATCGGGCGCTCCTTCTTTCGGTGAACGGTGCGTTTTAGCCCCATCCGTGAGAGAGTCGCTGCGGCTTTGCACCATCAAGCGTAAGGCGTCCATTACCCAAACAGGGTATCATATCAGCGGCCTAGTCCCAAGTGCAGAGCATGAGGGGGAGGCGCGCGCTATACGCAAGGGTATTATGCTTTAGGGGTGGTGGCTTGGCTCTAATCCAAAAGAAAACCCCCACCCCAGGTAAGCTGGGGTGGGGGACGAAATCCTTTTATGAGGGGCGGCTAATCGAAAAGTTTGTCGATTTCGTTCTGAGAAATACCAGCATCTCCCAAGGCAGGGCCGTTGAGCAGGCGGGCATCGTCTTCATTTTCGTGATCATCGCCGAGAATTTCTTCAAAGGCATCGCGACCCCAGATGTCGATCATCTTGTCGATACGGTCTTCGACAAACTTTAGGGTGTTGACGACTTTGGTGGTGCGTTGGCCGGTGATGTCCTGAAAGTTGCAATGTTCAAAGATGACCATCACGCATTCATTCAGATCTTCACCCATCTGGGTGGCGTAGTTGTCGCCCCCGTGGGCCTTTAGGTTGTGGGCGATGGTGTCAATTTTTTCTGCCGCATCCAAAATGCCGTCGGTGGCGGCCTCGGTCGAGCCGACAATGGCATCAAGTTCGCCAGCAACAGCGATCAGGCGATCGCTTTCGTGATTATTGGTGCGCAGCTGGGCAATTTCGCGCTTGGTTTCCTGGATTGAATTGGCAAGGGCACGCAGCTCGGTCTTGAGAATGTTGACTTCGAGCTTTTGGCGTTCGTATTCGCGCAAGATCGGATCGTCATCAGGGACTTCGTCATCAACGGTGTCTGCGGGTTCGAACTGGGCGCGCAGCATATGATCTAGGGCACGCAGCTCATCTTTCATGCTGCGGACTTCGCGCATCAGCTCGCTGGTATCGACCTGGACGGTGGGCAAAGGCGCAGATGCCCCCCGCCCGCCTTTGCCGCTTAGCAGTGCCCGAGGAGATGTTGCGCTATTGTCGGGTGCTCCTGTCCGGGATAAACGCTGCCGTTCGGCGGTAAAAATTTTTCGCTGCGCACCTGACGCTTTTTCCATGCCCCACTCTCTCCTTAACGGCATCAGTTGGGCCTTTGTGGCCCTTCTAGACGGATCACTCACGGCCCCTTGCGCATTGGCGCGCCAAGGGATTAGGCGGTTCCAAAGGAGGGATGGAGTCACGGTGTGGTCGTGCGCTTTCCTCAATCAATGGCATTGATACCGTCGATCAAGTTAGATCGCTTTTGCCGCCCACATCCCCTTATCCCTACGAAGGCATCCTAGTTTCTGTTTCCTTTGCCCTTTTGTCAAAGGGCGTTACGGCCTATAGCCGCTGCAAATCATAGAGTATACGGGAAAATTGTGGCGGGTTTTTTTATATCGGGGGCCGATTGATTTGCTCAACTGCAGAGAGTTGCTCTTCAGGGGAGAGCTCTACCCGCTGGATATAGGCGCTATAGTGCTTATCAGAGCCTGCAATATGGTTGGTCAGCCAAGCGGTGAGGAAATTTAAAAGATCGCGATCAACGTTAAGGCCGTCTTGATGACTGTTGCGTTCAACAATGGCGCTGACCTGGGACGTTAGCTTGCGATGTTCGGCAATATGAGCGGTAAGATTAGGGTAATGCCCTTTTTCCATCAGCAGTTCTTCGCGGGCGAAATGGCTGTGGGTATATTCGACCAAGACTCGTAAGACCGACTCGACTACATCGCTGCCGTGGCCACCAGAAATCGCGTCATCAAGCTGATTGATCAAGCTTACTAACAGCTGATGATCATTATCCATCAGTTCGCTACCGACGCTGTACGATGCTTGCCAGGATATCAGTGTCATTCTCGCCCTCCTTGTGCGCCAGATAGCACCGCCGTGCCGTCATTTTCTTCTGACGGGCCTCCCTTGCGGGGCTTATATACCACATTATACGATACTGTTAGAAGCCTAGCGCTATCAAAGCGCTATCTTTTGCATATACTCTGTTTCTTGTTCGCGGTGACGGGGGGCTCCTGGGAGCTTCACCGTCCGAGGACTCTGGCAGGTTGGCAGGTAAGAGAGAGCAGGGTGAGTAAGCACAACAGCGACTCCGACTCCGAGCACTTGGTCCCGCTTTTGACAGAGCGTCCCGATGACGTGACCTATCGCGCCATTATCGCGTCGACTCTCGATAATCTGAGCGAAGGGGTCGCCTTGTTTGACCCCGCAGGGGTTTTGGTATTTTACAGCGCGCGCTTTGCAGCCCTTTATGGGTTTTCCGATAGCGGCTCGTTGCTGGGGAAAAGCCGTCAGGCGGTGCATGATCTGGCTTTGCGACAGGGCTTGCTGACTGCGGTGCCTGCCTGCGACGCGGTCAATCGTCTGCAAGAAATTGTTCTGGCTGATGGGCGCTGGTTGCAAGAACGCGAAGTTCAAGCTGATGGTGGTTACCGTGTTGTAACCACCGCCGACATTTCGACCAACAAACAGCGCGAGCAAAATCTCGAACGGTTTGAGCAGAAAAATCGTGCCATGCGCGCCCAGTTAGGTCAGGCGATCGAAAGCATTAGCGAGGCCTTTGTCTTGTTTGATGCCGATGACCGGCTGGTGATGTGTAACAATCGCTATTTGGAGACCTTGCCCGAGCTGGCGTCCTTAATCCGCCCTGGTGTTTCCTTTGACGAGTTGCTCAAGGCATCAATCGCAGGCGGTTTGATCGCATCAGCCAAAGCCGATCCCGTGCGCTGGGAAGCTGAGCGTTTGGCCGATCATCGCGACCCACGCGGCCCACGGGAAATCGAATATGCCAGCGGGCGTACCGTGATGCTGCGCGAAGCCAGAACGCCCGATGGTGGCTATGTGGGGATCGAGTCGGATATTACCCGGCGGCGACGGGCCGAACGCGCCCTTGCCAGCAGCGAACAGCGCTATCGTCAATTGGTCGAGCGCGCCCCAGATTTAATTTGTATCCTTTCTGCGGGCTTTGTTCGCTATATCAATCCAGCAGGGCTGCGCATTTTGGGGCGCAGTGAAGATGATGTTATTGATCGGCCCTTTTATGATCTCGCCCCGCTGGGGCTGCGGGATAAACTCGCCAGCGTTTTAGCCAATGCCGAAAGCGATGATCCGTGGGTTTTGGTCGATTTGCAGTGTGGCGATAGCGTTGTTTCGCCTCATATGGCCGACGGTGCGAGAGAACGTACCATTGCCAGCGTCGAGCTTTCGGCAATGCCTTTTGGCAGCGGTGCCGGGCAAGAGATCATGGTGGTGGCCCGCGATGTCACCGACCTAAAGCGGGCCAATGATGCGCTGCTGAACCGCGAGCGGCGGTTAGATGGCATCATGAACACCGTGGTTGATGGGATCATTACTATTGACGCCCGTGGTGTCATTGAAAGCTTTAACGCCGCCGCCGAACGTATTTTTGGCTATAGCGTTGGTGAAGTGGTTGGTAAATCAATTAATGTTTTGATCCCCAGCGGCCAGCGCCAGCATCATGACCGCTATCTGAACAGCTATTTGGAAACCGGGCAGAAGAAAATCATTGGCGTTGGCCGCGAAGAAGTCGCCTTGCGCAAAGATGGGACGACGTTTCCTATTGAGCTGGCGGTTTCAGAGCTGAGCTTTGGCGAGCGGGTGTTGTTTACCGGCGTGGTGCGCGACATCACCGAACGCAAGCAAGCTGAAGCGGCGCTGAGGGCCAGTGAAGAGCGTTATGAGCTGGCCATATCGGGCACCAATGAAGCCGTTTGGGATTGGGATATTCTGTCCGACTGTGTGTATTTCAGCCCGCATGCGCAGGATTTATTGGGTATTGATACCCAGACATTATGCCGAGCCAGTGTTTGGCAACACGTGATTCATCCCGATGACCGCGCTGGCTATAGCGCGGCAATGTTGGCGCATTTAAAAGGGAAGACTGCCTTTTTCTCCTATGTTTATCGCATTACCGGCTCGGTGGATGGGCGCCTGCGTTGGGTGCAGCATCGGGGGCTAGGGGTGCGTGATGCTGTCGGTCATGTTTACCGGATGGCCGGTTCCCTGGCCGACATTACGGAACGGCGGGCCGCCGAAGAGGAACTGATCGTCGCAAAAGAACAGGCCGAGCTGGCAAACCGGGCTAAAACTGAGTTTTTAGCCAATATGAGCCACGAATTACGCACTCCGTTAAACGCCATCATCGGCTTTTCCGAAGTGATTCAGTCGGAATTGTTCGGAGCTGTTTCGCCGCCAAAATACCGCGATTATGCGCAGAATATTTTGGATTCGGGGCGCCACCTGTTGGATGTCATTAACGACATTTTGGACGTCAGTCGGGTGGAGGCCGGTGAAATGACCTTGCATCCCGAAGATGTTGATCTGCATGAGGTGGCTGAAAGTGCGTTGCGGCTGGTGTCGGTCCGGGCCACCGATGGCCAAATTCAGCTGCAGGCTGATCTAACCCGTGATTTACCGCATTTGTGGGGGGAAACCCGGCGGTTAAAGCAAATTTTGATCAATTTGCTCGGCAATGCGATCAAGTTTACCCCCGCCGGAGGATCGGTTTTCCTGCAAACTAGCCTGGATCAAGATGGGAAAACCGTGGTGATCGTCGTGCGCGATACTGGCATTGGCATGCGGCCTGAGGATATCCCCCGTGCCTTAAAGCCATTCCAACAGGTCGATAGCCGTCTTGCCCGCCGTTACGAAGGCACTGGGTTGGGGCTGCCGCTGACGAATGCCTTTGTGCAATTGCATGGTGGGACGTTGCTTATCGAAAGCGCCCTGGAGCAGGGCACTACCGTCACCTTGCGCTTTCCGCCGGAAACTCAGTTTCGCCCGGAATAAGGGACGACAGAGCTGAATAAAAAAAGGACACCCAAATTAATGGGCGTCCCTTCTTTTTTATTCAGCTGGTTAGGGGCATTTGCGATCACGGTTGATGTGAAATGCCCCTAAAGCCCTTACAGGCCAGCAGCTTCGGACTTCAGGAAGGCGGCAACGCCATCAGGAGTGGCGGTCATGCCCTTCTTGCCCTTGGTCCAGCCTGCGGGGCAGACTTCGCCGTGGGTTTCGTGGAAGTCGAGGGCGTCAACCATGCGCAGGGCTTCATCAACGTTACGGCCCAGCGGCAGGTCGTTGATGGTGGCGTGGCGGACAACACCGTTCTTGTCGATCAGGAACGAGGCGCGCAGAGCAACGCCAGCGTCTTCGATCAGGATGCCATAGGACTTGGCAATCGACTTCTTCAAGTCAGCAACCAGCGGGAAACGCACATTGCCCAGGCCGCCGTCGTCTTGGGCGGTGTTCTTCCAGGCGAGGTGAGTGAACTGGCTGTCAACAGAAACGCCGATCACTTTGGTGTTGGCGGCTTCGAATTTTTCCATGCGGTGATCATGGGCGATGATTTCCGACGGGCACACAAAGGTGAAGTCCAGCGGATAGAAGAACAGCCAGCCATAGGAGCCGTTCAAGTATTCTTTCAGGTTAAAGGAGGCATTGATGGTGTTGTCACCCATCACAGCCTGCGCGGTGAAATCAGGGGCGGCCTTGCCGACCAGGGTGCCGATGGGGGAGGTCACGTCAGTCATTGAATGCTACTCCGTATGGGTGGATAACACCGAAAAGGTGGATATGCAGACTTGCTCGAGGCGCGCAGAGGGCACCGCGAGGCCCAAAAAGGCGGGCTCATAAAATCGCCTATTAGATAACGCCGTCTCTGCCCTAAACGCAAGACTGGAATTACTCAAAACTAGCGATTGGAAAAAATTTGTGCCTTTTCATCACCCTGTTTGTGATGGCTTGTCGCAGGTCCCTAAGACCTTAGGCTGTTTGCTGGTGGTCCTGGGGGCGAGAATCGGTGTTTTCTAATGTTTTCAGTTAAAATATTGCGCGAAAACGTATTGTCATTGCCATGAACGCCCACTAGATTGTAATTTCCTTGCGCAAGGTTGCGTCTGCAACTGCCGTTAGCAGACCTTCGGCGCCGAATACGGCGGACATCGGGAGCAACCCGAGCCCCGGATTGGTAAACAGGAAGAGCGAACAGTGATCAGGCTTTTGGATACGAGGGGACTAGGCCACCATGCAGCGGGTTAAGCTGGATCGCATTGACCGGCGAATCCTGCGGGATCTCCAGGACGATGGGCGCATGACAAATGTCGAGCTTGCCCGCCGCGCCGGTATCTCCGCCCCTCCGTGCCTGCGCCGTGTGCGGGCTTTAGAAGACGCTGGTTATATCCGGGGTTTTCATGCCGATGTCGAACCCCATGCCCTGGGCTTTAACGTCACTGTGTTTGCCCATGTTGGCCTGAACAGTCAAGCGGAGGCCGATTTGCGCGCCTTTGAAGGGCTCGTCGGTCAGTGGGATCAGGTTCGGGAATGCCATATGCTGGCGGGCGAGACCGACTTTTTGCTTAAAGTGGTGGCGAAGGACTGGGATGATTACCAGCGCTTTTTGACCACTAAGCTGACTGCCGCGCCCAACGTGGCGCATGTAAAGTCTGCTTTGGCGATTCGCACCGGCAAGCATAAGCCCGGTGTCCCCATCGAAGTTGATGAGAGTGATAGCGACGAGACCTAAAAGCATCGCCGATACGGCGTAGCGTTTAGGTGTCGTAGGCCTTTGAAGACGATGAACAACCCCTGCTCCGGAAAGTGAGTAGGGGTTGTTTTGCTATGGAATGTAAGGATGGACCGCTATACATCTTATTTGTGTATATATAGACAATAAATCTTAATGGTTTCGTCTCGGCGATTAAGCGGCGTGCTAAATAAATAGGTGTAATAAATTTCAATTCTAAAGGATGAATGATGACTCAGACAGTGCGAGCTTTCTCTCCGTCGCTATGGATTGGAACGGTCGAAATAATAGCTCTTCAGAGCGGCGAAAATGGTTTCGAGGCCGTCACCAAGAATGGGGACTCTTTACCCATAGATCCGAAGTTTTTTGCCGTTGCTCTTGATGCATCGGATCTAGCGATCGCTGACGCTGAGCAAGTGGAGAGAATCGCTGCCGCATTAAGCAATTTGCCGCTGTTCTGGCGCGAAGAGGATGGACAGTTTGTCGCCAAGACCTTGGCCGGCGGAGAGGTTCGGCGACCAGCCGAAGGCGTATTGGCTGGGATGGATGGTGATGCGGGGGGATCAGCGGTAGATTACCTGAACGTGACGACTTCTGTGGTCGGTGCAAATCCTTCCGTTCTTGGCTCGTTGGCGGGGGGGCTTGCGAAAGGGGTCGGTGGTCAGATCGGTGGCGCTATCGGTGGGATGGTTCTTGATTTACTGTTTCCGCCTAAGCCAATGCAAAGCTATTTTGACGAGCTTTATGAACGGCTTGCCAAGCTGGTTCACCAGGAAATCACTGGTAATGAGATTGAGAAAATAAACGGGACCTTAGACGGTGTTCAGGCGTTTATTCGCAACATCTATGTCCCGCGGAAGAAAAAAGGTGCAGCGAAAAAAGAGCTTTTGGAAATGATCCGTCCTTACGTGGATGAGATCTATAAAAATGTCACCTACACTTTACTGCAAGACCGTTTCCGCAAGCCGGGTCTTCCGGCATTTTTGGTCGGAGCGTCGGTGCATCTGTCGCTGTTACAGGAAATGGCGCTGGTCGATCCGATGGCGAAAAAACCTCGGGATTCGTCTTTTGCTGAATCAGTCAAAAAGCAAAAACAAGAATACGCCGATGCCGCACGAGCAACATGGACCAACATCCTTGACGCGCGTTTTAACCTGATTGAAGAAAAAGTGGTCTATATCAATGTCCCGATGTCGCAGAATAAGCTGTTCGGAAGTGGAAGTCTTATTGACCACGATACAAATACGACGGTTTGGACAACTAAGAGTATGGTTGAGTGGGGGCTTTTCAAGTCTTTTAATCGCAATAAATATCTTGAAACCCTTAAAAACGGGCTGTCTCAGGATATGGCAGGTGATGGGGGTATTGATCAGCTGTTTAGCTACTGGGACGCCGCGTATGATGCGATTCCCGAAAAATAAAGGCGCTGGGTTGGCTGTTTAGCACGCCGCCGCAAGTCCGTTATGATAAGCCTGCAGCCGGGCGGTATTGCTTCAGCTGCAGGTATTTTTATGTAAATAATTCAATGTGATATAAAATTTATGAAAGAAAAATGGTGCCCCCAGAGAGATTCGAACTCCCG
>CEGD01003517.1_pt1 | contig 13041 bp, 17 predicted proteins | sample 306751 | NCBI WGS metagenome assembly CEGD01 (sample SAMEA2755657, study PRJEB7226) | microbial mat metagenome | biome: microbial mat; feature: hypersaline; material: grass silage | place: USA | collected 2014-02-19 | depth 0 m
ATGGGGAGAAAGGGGCGAGGGTGTGCCCTTAAGGTGGGTAGCCGGTTGAAACAGCTCCGAGTCTTGATCTTTAAACTTCAAGACTTTAGGGCAATGTTACATGGGCCTTACCTGGGGACAAGGAAAAATTGAAGTCGAAAAACGCCGCAATGAAATCACGGCGTTGCTTCGGCAACGGCTGCCCATTAGCTGGATTATCCGCCAGTTGAATTTGCCGGGGCATCCGGCAACGCACTATCGTGCGATAAATGCACTAAAAGCCGAACAGGCAGAGCAGCCTTCCGCTGCTCTGCCTGTTCCTGTGCCCAAATCACAGCCCCCTAAAGTCTCGGATCAAAGATCTCTTACATCATCTGCAACGCCCTCGGTGCCCTCTGACGGAGAGGGGGGCATGAGCAAACGTGCGCAATTCCATCTCTCTTCGCAGCGTGATCCGAGCGAGCTTATTTAGGGGAGACGGGACGAGTGACAGAACAGGTCGATCAAATTGACTCCGTAGAAGAAGGTTTGGTTGTTGGCGTCACGCTCACGCATAAGGGCGGGTGTGGGAAGACGTTTGCTGCATGGTTACAGATGCAGTATTATCTTAAAAAAAAGCTGTCTCCTTTAGGCTTAGATTGCGATGCCGGGAATAATAACTTTGCCGGTTTCAAGGCCCTTGGCGCCCATGTCGTGCCTTTGGTTGATCCAGAAACCGGAACTATTTCGCAACGCAGCTTTGATTACATAATCAATCTGACCGAAGACGCGACCGCATCGCACATGGTGATTGATGTCGGCACGAACAGTTATCTAGAAGTTATCGCCTACATGCTCGATCATTCTATTATCGAGCTCCTGCGCGAAAGCAATCACAAGCCGCGCTTTAACGTGATCATTGCCGGTGGGCCTGAGCTAGAAGACACGCTTGGTACCCTCAGTGCCCTTTGCGAGCATTTCCCAACCGTTCCTAAAGTTGTTTGGCTGAACTCGTTTCATGGCCCAATCAAACGCAAAGGCAAAACGTTTGAGGAAATGCAAATCTATAAAGAATGCGCCCCTCAAATTCATTCCATTGTCCGCTTGCCCAAGCTGGGGACCGATACCGAGCTTGCAGACTTAACCAAGCTTTTAGAGCGCCGCCAAACCTTTGATGAGGTTTCTAAAAGCACCGGGTGGGATTTTGCCCAACGCAGCCGCCTCAAGCGGGTTTGGGAGAAGTTTGAAGCCGCGATGAATGCGGGGAACCTGTAATGGCGGGCGGGTTCGTTGACCCTGAAACCGGCAATCCCTTTGCCGAAATCGATAGTGTCGCTGGCCCTGAGCCGATCCAAAGTTGGGGCCGAGGGGACCGTATCATGGCGGAACTAGCGCATGTGGACGCTGGCAAGCTGGAGGAAGACTTGCAGGCCCGGCTTCGGGATGCGGGCGAAACCCTCGCCAACGAGCGCAGGGGAGAAAGTGCGCTCCCCTTCCGCCCGCTTTCCTATCAGGAAGCCGTCAAGCTGTTGCTTGACGTGCATCGGACGCCGGTTGATGACGACGACGCCTTGATGATGATGGTCACACTGCAAGGCCGCTTCCTGGAAGACCTGCACCGCCTTCTCTCGGCTCACGACCAATCCATTGAGGCGGCGATTAAATCTACGGCAACAACAACCGTTCAGGCTGTCAACGAAGCCCTTGAAACCCTCAAAGACAAAACCGTGCGAGCGGGATTGTCTAACGCCATGGCGTTGGTCGAACGCCAAGCGGTGGCTATGGATAAATTCCAGCGTACAAACCGCCGCCACCTGTGGATTATCGCAGCCTTAACCGCCTCTAGCTGGATAGGCCTGGGTTTGGCCATCGCCCTGTTGTGGGGGTTACTGCGATGAACCCAATCACAAACGGTGGTGGTTGCCCGGACCCCCCGGGGCAAGCGCGCCAATCCTCTGCGCCGCCAATCCCCTGGCGCGGAGATTTGATCGCGCTTGCCAGTCTCCTGATCCGCCGTCGCAAGGACTTAAAGATCACTCAAGCCGCTGTTGCAGACTGGCTTGGGATCAGCACTCGCCAATGGCGGCGGTTTGAGACTGGGGAAAGCTTGTCAATTTCAGCCCCTTGCCTGTTTCAGGCGGCGGCTTTGTTGGGAGTGCGGATTTTCAATCCCCCCCAAATCCAAAACGGAGACGGTCAATCATGATCATCAATAAAACAGTGCGTTATAGTCTTGCTATTGCCGCAGGACTGCTTTTAACGGCTCCTGCCTTTGCCGCTGGTGACGCCTCGTGGATCGGTGATGCGACCTCGGTCATTGATAACGCTGGGGCAGGTTTGCAAAAGCTCGGCTACGCGATCATTGGGCTTACCGTCGTCGCCACTGGCATTTTGATTTCTGTCGTTGGCAAAACGGACCTGGTCCGGATCGGAACCATCGTCATCGGTGGCATCCTGGTTAGCTTTGGGGCTGCCTTTGCCACCGGCCTATTTGGGTCGGGAGGCTAAGGATGAAAGCGCGGGCTTACGTTCTTCAAGCGCCACAGCTGCCGACCAAGATTTTTGGAATGCCTCCTAACATCATTCTCCCTGCTGGGATCGTGATTATGGTGCTGTTTTTCCTAATCTTGATGGCTGGCTTCCCAAACGTAGCCGTAGTGATGCTTGCCGTCGCTTTACCCGCAGCCATTGGCCTTTCGGTGCATCTTGGCAAGAAAGACCCTCATCTGATGTCGGTTTTCTTAGCGGCTTGGCACTTTTGGGGACGTAAGCCCGCGCGAACCTTAATCGCGGGGGATCCTAACCAATGAGCACTCTCTGGCCCTTTTTCAGCTCTGTCGCAGTAGCGGCAGCACTTGGCGGCGGCCTTGCGGTTCCGGCTGCACGCGGGCTCATGCTCGGCACACAAGAAGACTGGTTGTGCAACGAACTAGAGCTCGATCACATTCTTGAGGACCGGCAAACGGTGACCACCAAAGCGGGCACCTACTTTCGCGTTGTCCAGGTGATCGGCCAATCTTACGAAACCAAGCCGCGCAAGGAACAGGTCGCCCTGCTCAAAGGGCGCACCCAAATGCTCAACCAACTTGGTGAACTGGGCCTTACTCTGCGCTGGTTTGGGGTGAAGCGACGGCGGGCGATGCATCACGATGCCCAATGGCCGAGCGCCATTCTGAAAGAAATTGGCGATGCCGAAGCAGAGCTTTTCGCCGCGTCGTTCACGACCCATTGGTACGTGCTGGTCAGCGGCAAAGACGCCCGCGCGTTGGAAATCGGTCTCAGCCGCGCCCTGCCTGTGTTGTCCCGCTATAAGGCCCACGTCCTGACGGCAGCTGAAGGCGACGCCCCTTGCGAATTGACAGGGTTCTTAAACTTCTTGGTATCGGGTGAGCTGCGGGACGACCTGCCGCGCGTATCAGCCAATTTATCGGGCAGCTTGCCCGGTGCGGATGCTCAGTTTACCAGCGATGGCGGTTTCACCCTGTCAGTGCCGCACCCGGTCCATCATCGGGTGATCGTCGTCCGGTCTTGGCCGGAGCTGATGGATGGCGAGTTTGTTGGGAAAATCCTAGCCTTGCCCGGTGAGGTGGACTTGCTTCAAGTCTGCCGCCCCGAGAACCAGACCGCTACCAAGGCCCTGATGAACCGTAATACCACAGCGGCGAGTGGCCTCTTTGGCAGCCAAGCCGCTGCGGCGGACTATGCAACAGCCCTCGATCAACTTGGCTCTGGGCAGTGCTCGTGGAGCAGCCAATATTACATCACCCTGCGCCACACCGATAAGGCCGAATTGGAAGAACTCGCCCGCCGTGTCGGCGAAATTCTCGCCCAACGCCGTATTCTCTATTCAGTGGAAACGAAAGGCGCGCCCGCCGCCTGGTTAAACCGGCTGCCAGACCATAACACGCTGTTACGCCCTGTGCGGCTGTTCTCCGAACCAGTTTCCGCCATGTGGCCGATGCCGTTTTCGCCGGTGGGGCGGCATGCCAGCCCCTGGGGAGATGGCCCCATTCGCATGTTCTCCACATCGGCGGGGAATGCTTACTCGTTCCAGTTCCATATCGCCGCTTCCCGCCAATCGCTGGGAAATTTCCTGATTATTGGTGGCTCTGGGGCGGGGAAGTCCAGCCTGCTTGCTTACCTCTTTGGTGGGGCGACCAAACACGAAAACGTCAAGGCCTTCATTTTCGATTCCGGCGAGGGTACCCGCTTTGCGGTCGAGGCGATGGGCGGCCTCTATCAGAACTATGACGCCTTGGGACTCAACCCGTTGTCGGTGGCCGAGGACACCCGCCAAGGCCGGCATCGCCTCTATCTATGGCTGGCGTCACTCTTGGGTGATGTAAGCAACGATCCCGCCTCTGGGGCGATCCTCGACACCATGGTTTCGACCGTGATGCAGCTTCCTGCTGACAAGCGCAGCTTATCGGCCTTGGTTGGCGTCTGCGCACCGTTGCGCACTCTGCAACGGCGTGTGCTGGCTGACTGGATTGTGGACGACAAGGGAAAAGAGGGTCGATACGCCCACATCTTTAACGCTACCGAAGACAGCTTGGCGGGCCTGCTCAGCAGCGCGCCCTTGGTTGGTATCAATCTGAACGAAGTGCTTGAAGATCCCACCTTGGCCCCGCCGGTTGTGATGCATCTGATTGAGACGATCATTCAAACCGCAGGCCGTGGCTATGGAATTTTCGTTGACGAAGCGGCCAACCTTCTGGGCAACGCGGTCTTTAAGGAAGAGATCAAAGACGTCTTTCGCGAGATCCGCAAGAAAGACGGCATCGTTGGCCTCGCCTTTCAAGACCCTGGCGATCTGGAAAAAAGCGGCATCGCTTCGGTGGTTCTAAGAAATACGGCAACGATGATTTTCTTCCCCAACCAAGGGGGCGAGGTTGAAGACTATGAGTTCTTTGGCCTCAACGAAGAGCAGAAAGACTTTATCTTCAATAGTCCTCCGGGGCTCGGACGCCGGGTGCTGGTTGTCCGTCGCGATGGGGCGTCGGGGTATGAGGAAAGCGTGATTCTTGATGTTGACCTGGGGCATTTGGGCGGCGGGAGCTGCCTGAAATATTTCCGCTCTGGCCCGCAGGCGGTCAAAGAGATGCAGGCACTTCAAGCTACATGGGGGGAGCAATGGACTTCTCACCTCTAAAGCGCCGCTTGGCGGTGGGGGTGATCATCATGGCGATGATGGCTCCTGCTCCCGCAAAGGCGGGATGGCCGGTGTTTGACGAAATAAACTTTGGCGCTTTGATGGAAACCAAAGCGCAAATCATGGAGGAAGTTAAATACGCCATTGAGCAGGTCAAGTTACTGACCGACAGTTTGAACTTCCTGAAAGACATTTCCGGTGCGATCAACGATGTGTTTGATGCCATTGGTGAAATCACCACCATCAAGCTGCCGATCACCTCTTTGCCGTCCTTAAAACGACAAGCAATCGCCAATTGGCGATGCCTGAGTGATTTTGGCAAACTGGCCCCAACTCTTGCCTTTGAGGATATCGATTTTGGCTCGCTCTGTGGTGCACGCGCGGCAGTGCAAAACAGCATGTTTACCAACAAATCCCAGATGCAGGGCAAGCCGATGGCGGAACAGAATGCGATGCGCGACGAGGTGATTGAACGTCGGGTTGGCACCCATGCCAACGCAGCGGTCGAAGCCTATGCAACGGCGTTGTCGGCTCAGGCGAAGACCTTTCAGGACATGACCACGGCCTTTGATCAGCTGCAATCATCGGCCGATGGGGCGACAACGGTCAACGCCCGGCTAGCGGTGATCGCTCAAATCGAGTTGGCCCGTTATCAGGCCGATATCAATCTTTATGCCCTGCAAGTGGCGGCCCTGCGTCTGCAAGCAGCGCAGGGGCTCCGTGAGGTGCCCGTCAGCGCCACGCTGCCTGCCGACGAGGAGGCCGAAAAATGAGCCTACTTCTTTGGCCTGTGCAGTTTGTCGGCTTCGGCCATCATTGCCTGTTCGTCGGCTTTGTCTTGATCGCTGCGCCAATCGGGAAGGAGGCCGCAGCCACTCAATGTCATTCTCTGGGGACACTTTGGGCTGCGCGTTTCATTCGATGCAGTCAGCCATTGATCAAACGGAACACGATGTGTGTTCCCCGATTTATACAAAGCCCACCACGAACTATAGGTATGGTCTCGCCATTCATCGTAGGCGAGTTGGATGTCATATCGCCTTTGAAAATCAGCATTTCCTTCATGCATTGGCAAAGTCTGCACGGCGGCTTTTTTATCACTGCTATAGCTCGTCAGCCATTCATCAAAGCCTCCATCGTATCGAGCTTCTTCTGCTTCCAATTCAGCAAGAGAGGGATATTGATCCCATACCTTTTTTGCGTACTCGAAGTCGTAAAAATCAGATTCTTTTGCCCATTTATAATGAGGCTTAAGGACGCCTGCGGAAGCAATAGCTCCGAAGAAGAGGATCATAAAAATGGTTGCTAAAGCTCCAAGCGCTAATGAAGGGCTTGATTGCTTCAGTTGCGGGGCAATCCGCCTGTATCTCGATAAGTCGGAGGATTTCACTGGTCGGCTTACAGATGCCTTGCAAGGCCAGATGCAAATACTGTTTGCAGCATTGCTTGGGGTTTGGGTCATCATAATTGGTATCCGCTTTCTAATGAATCCAGGTGGTGCAAAAAATGCAGTTGCAGACAACGTTCTTAATCTACTTATAGCATCAATTCTGCTCGGTGGCCACGCCAATGGGCTGATTTCACAGGCTTATTCTGCGGCCCTTTCCACTATGAGTGGGGCGGCTATCCTGGCCTTTGAAGTGGCTGGCGCATCATCAATGGCTGGGTATGAGGGACTGGAGGGGCTAGTTGCCGCTCTTGAAAGTGCCGTGATCGTCGTTTTCCAAGTCTGCGCTGCTATTGCTAAAGAAGGCGGCATGACAAACCTCGGTCCTGTTCTTTATTCCATTATTTTGGCGGTGCCTTTCATCATTATGGTCACAACTTATGTGGCTCAGGTGATCATCGCCATTTTCCGCATTATCGCCATTACCGCCATGTCACCAATCTTAGCGCTCTTCTTCGGTTTTTCCTGGGGCCGACAAATGGCGACATCTGGGTTCAAGTTCATCATCTCATCAGGCTTGATCCTTTTTGGCTGCACTCTGGCGATGGCTTTGTCTTTATCTGGCGTGACTTCACTTGACATGGGGAATGCGCAAAATGACCCCGCAACCTGGGCTTCCATCAACAACGCAGAGCTTCTGGTCGTGCTGATCATGGGCATCACCGGCATCGTGCTGATGAAAGAGGCGACCGCCATCGCCAACGCCATCGTCGGCGGTTTTCTCAGCAATAACGGTGCCTCCTCTATCTCTGGGGGCATGGGCAGAGCTGCGCAGGCGGCGGGGAATGCTGCTGGAACTGCGGGCAAAAATTTCGTTGGCAATGCAATCGACGCATTTCAATCCGGCATGGCAAACCGCCAGCAGCGCGCTGCTGGCATTGAACAAAAACGAGCTGAGCTGATCGAAAAGATCAGCCATGCCAACCAATGAACCACATCGAAAAAAGGGGAACACTCGCAATGATCCGTACCTTAACTTTGCCGTTGATCTTGGCCGCTCTCCTGGCTGTGACGGCATGTGCACCAACCACCGAGCTGCAACAAGATCAATCGGGTAGCGACAAGATGCTGCCTAGCCCGTGTGCCTGTACGCAGCTCGACTATAAGGCTCCGACTTATAAGTGGAGGGCCACCACGTGAGCTTGTTCAAAAAGAAACCTGCCCCGGCAAAGGCCGATCCGGTCTTAGCGCCCCAGCCTGACGGGGCGGCTGTGATGGGTCATGGCGTTTGGGCTAAGGTTGATCCTTACGCCTATAAGGTCGCCCACCGCCGCCTTGCCTGGTTGCTGCGGCTGTCGGTCGGCACCAACATCGCGCTTGCGGCATCGGTGGTGGCCTTGGTTGGCGGGCTGAATGTCCTGTTGCCGCTGAAAGAGATCCGCCCGGCCTTTATCACTTTGGCTGGCTCCGAGGATCAGATCGTCCGCATCGAGCCGATTGAACAGACGGTGCCTGGCTTTAAGCTTTTTCTCGAAAGCATGGGTCGCCAATACGTGAAACGGATGTTGGAAATCGACACTGCCACACAGGTTGAGCGTTTTCAGACCGCCTTTCGCATGACCGCACCAGACCTTTACGCCCGCTTCAAGCGCGAGCGGATTGAGAGCGGCGCAATTCAGCGGGCCATTGATAGCGGGCTGCAACGCGAAATCATCATCGACAGCGCCTCGACAGTGGCTGTCTTGCGGGATGTTTATACGGTTGTGGTGGACTTCATCCAGGTGGACCGCCGCCATGGCGAAGAGGTCGAACGCAAGCCACTGCGCGCCTATCTGTCGATGACCACCGCACCACAGCAGGTCAAAGGCCCCGAGGTCTACACCAACCCCTTAGGGGTGGTGGTTAAAGACATGGCGCTCAAAGAACGGGAGGCCGAATAGATGCCGCTGCTCACCCTTTATCTATCACCTTTGATTGAAACAGTGACCGCGTGGTGCGCGACCTGGAGCCTGGGGATTTGGCTCTAGCGCAGGCGCTTAACACTATGGGGAACTAGGATCTAACACAATGAAATTACGTCGCCTTTTTGGGGCGGCGGCCATTGCCTTGGCCGTCGTTAACGCCCCCGCTTTGTCTGTTGCACAGACGCCGATGAACCCACCTGCATCGCAAGACGCCCTTGCTACCGGCGCGGCGGTACGAACGCCTGCGGCCTCGGCGGTGCCGCCCTCTCAAGCGGCCATCCGCCAAGCCGCCAATCAGCGCGAGGGCCTGTTTCCGCCGATGGTTCGCCCGAGCGGCGGACAAATACAAGAAATTTGGGGTGATACAGAGCCAGGGGAAGGCATTACCACCCTGCGGATGGGCCGGAATACGGTCTATAAAGTCGTCACGCGCGAGTTCATGACCACGACCATTATGCTTCCCGCTGATGCCAAAATCGTCTCGGCGGATCTGGGCGATCCTGCCGCCTTTACCGTGGCCATGCGCACGGGGAATATGATTGCCGTGCGGCCAGTGGGATATGGGGTGGACACCAACCTCAACATTTACACTGAAAGCGGGCAGATCTATGTCTTCTATATCCGCGCCGAAAACGCCCAATCGTATAACGTACCAGATCTGTTCGTGCGGATTATCGGCAGTGATAAAGCCGCCTCACAAGATCCCTTTTTACTGGCTGGCACTGACACTGCCGCCAACGGGAACGGCGAAAAAACAGCGATTAACGCAAGCACTCGATCGGCTGAGAAAATTGGCGATGCCCCACTGCCATTGATCGAAACCGCTGTTGAGGGCCTGCAAACCCCAGCACCGAGCACGGGGGATTGGGTGCGCGATGTGGCCTTTGATCCGGCCCGCCTGCGTGGTTTTGATGACTATGAGCTTTGGGGCGACGAAGAGCTCAAGCCGGTGCGGGTCTTCCGCGATGACCGCTTTACCTATGTGCAGTATGGGGAAAAGTGGGACGCAACCGAACTGCCCACCGCCTATGTGGTGGTAGATGATGGCATTGATGAGTCGAGGAACTCCAGGGTCCAGGGGTCAACTTATATCATCGAAGCCACGGCGCCGCTGATCTCGCTGAAAATCGGCAAAAAGTTCCTCTGCATCCGCTACACCGGGGAGGAATAAGGAATGTCCTTTCTTTGTACTATGGCGCATGCAATCGGACTGACTTTGGCAACGGCTTGTCCGACAGCCGATGTGTCTACGCCAGCCCCTTCGATACCGCCCATGCCCCCGGTGGTGATTGAAAAGCCGGTTGTCATCCTCAAAGAAGTTCCGGTCCCGGTAATGCCGCAGTTACACCGCATGCCACGCCCGACCATGATCATCATCATTGAGGTTATCCCTGCTCGCCAGCGGGAGGACTAAGCGATGTCCATTCTCTGCACGTTGGTGGTTGCCTGGGGCTTAGGCTGGGGCGGTGTTTGTTCGGCCCCTATGCCGTCTCCGCCTGCTCAACCGTTGTTGTTAGCAGCGCCATTGCTTTCAGTTTTAAGCCGAGGGAACTGAAATGTCAGTCCTTTGCACGCTGGCGGTGGCAGTTGGTTTGTCTTTGGGTGGGACCTGCATCTCACCCGAAGACACTCCTCGGTTGCCAAACGATGAAAAAAGGGCGTGGCTGGCACCGCCCCCGCCGCCGGAACCGGTCGTCATCCACATTCCGCCCCCGGCTGCCGCACCTGCACCGGCACCCGCACCGCCCATGCCACCAGTGGTGATTAGGGAAACAATCATCCAACAGGCACCGCCCCCGCCTCCTGTCGAGCCACCCCCAGAGCATCCGAATGCCGAGCTCATCGCGGCTAACTTGAATGCTGCGCTGGCTGCCCGCCGTCAAGCATCGTGGGGTATGGACGCGGTGACGGGTATCCCCCAGGTGCAAACGATCAGCACCGGGCGTCAATCTGCGACAGCACCAATTGCACCGCTGGCATCTCCGCTAGGGTTTAACACCGGGCTGCCGCCTATCGAAGCCCCCGCCGAATATCAAACCGAAGGGCGGACCTCGACCGCCCCGGTCGATAACAGCCGCATCGTGGCGGCAGACCGATACATCAACGGCGTGTTGGAAAAAGGTATCAATAGTCAGCTCGACGGCACCACTGGCGGGTCGCTGGTGATCCAGGTCAGCCGTGATGTCTACGGCTATCACGGGCGGAATGTCCTAATCCCGAAAGGCTCCCGCCTGGTCTGTCAATACCAGAGCCCTGAAGACATGGGTTCCAGCCGTTTGGGCGTGCGCTGCGGGCGCATTCTCCTGGGCGAAAGCCGCGCTGAAATTTACCAGCTCAAAGCTGGTGTCTTTGATCAGCAAGGCCGCCTAGGCGTGACCGGCGAAGTCGATGGCCGCTTTGTTGAGCGCTACGGCACCGCTTTTGCCTTGGCTGGGATTGCCACCATGGTTCGGGTGGCGGCGGCCTCGACCACCACATCAGAAACCGCTGCTAATCAAAGCAGTAGCCTGACTACCGGCGCGGAAGAGTTGTCGCAAAAGTTGGGCGAAATCACGGCGGCCACCTTGGAACAAAGCCTGGATTTAACGCCAATCATCACGGTGCCGCAAGGCACCAGGATAACGATTCAACCGACATACGACTGGTACATCAAACCTGTTTCATAAGGGCTACAGCCATGGCAAACGCTAAAGGCTTCATGCTCCGCATGTCGCCGGAAATACATCACAAGATCACCACTGCGGCAAAAGCAAATAGCCGTTCAATCAATGCTGAAATCAACGAGCGCCTAAAAGGATCGTTCATGACCGGCGTCTTTGGACGATTGGATTGGCTGTTCTGTTTTCTGCGTGGAGAGCAGTCAAAGAGCTTCACGCTCTCGATCTTGGCCGAGGCTATTGGCGAAGAAACGTCCTGCCGTTTAGAGCGGGTTTTCGCAGGCCTAGAGGACCCAACCTTTAAGCTGCTCGACGCCCTAGCTAAACACTGCAAAGTCAATTCGGCATGGCTGAAACACGGAACAGGCCAGCCGTTTGAAGCCGTTAGCGGATTGGCACGGCTTAAAGCAGCCGGAGAAGCTTTAGCTCAAGAGAAAATGAAAAAATCCCCCTTCAATGACGGAGACATCCGATGAAACACCTTTTCTTAAGTGCGTCGGTGGCGGCTGTGATTTGCATCGCGCTGCTTGCAATTGGGGCTTGTCTTTTCACGCCTATTGCCAAGCATGACGCATCTAACCCAACCTCATGGCGATTATCGCCCTCTCACCATCAGATGGTGAGTGCCGTCATCAATCAAAGCATTAGTCCGGATGGTCGGAGCTGGATGATTCAGCTCACCGATTGGGAGCTAGGGCCAGCTCTTCCCAAGGGAACGAGATTGTTGTGCCGACAGAATGATCTTAGACAACTCAATATCATTCAATGTAGTGGTGCGGTTTTTCTGGATGGCTCGCATAGCCAGATCATGCGGGAAAACGGCGTAGACCTGCCTGAGGGAATAATCTTTCAAACAAATAATAACTTTACAGCTTCAAAACTAAAACCCGATATGAGTATTAACATACTACTGCGTACCGAATGGGTAGTCGCCCCCCCCTTTCCACCGCTCTCAGAAAATATTTCCCCTAACGAAGACGCCTCGCCGTCTTCCTCCACTCAAGATTAGGGGGGGATTTGCTATGCAGTTTTTAAAGACGATTGGCATTTCGTCACTCTTCGCCCTTTTTGCCATGTCAGTCTTTGCGGTTCAGACCATTTCCGCCCCTGCCGATGCGGCCGCTCCAGTCCTTGCGGTTTCCGACACGCAAAGGAGCGGGCTTCTCAGACCGGGCTATGCTGTCTTCGACGATCCTCATCGTTCGATTTCTGGCTCCATCCAACAGACCATCTTCGTCAACGGCCCAACCGAGGTGAAGGTTGTGTTGGCGATGACTGGCGATGCTGGCCGCAACCTCCTCGTCGCCTGCGAGGTGCAACAATCTCCTCAACATCCGACCAGGACAGAAACCGCAACCTTGATGGTTCGGTGTGGCCGCACTGTCGCGTTTGTGACTGGCTTCGCCCCAGAGCTGCGCGTTGAGGCCGGATCGACCCTTACCTTCACATCCTCCCCCTTCAATGACGGAGACACCCGATGAAACACCTTTTCTTAGGTGCGTCGGTGGCGGCTATCCTTGCGTTCGGCCCTGCGGCCTGGGCGCAAACAGCCGATGCCACGACCAGCCAAACCAGCGTCACCACCAACGTTACAGCGCCTGCTGATCCGGCGCTTGCGGTTGCCGATACGGTCATCGTTCCGGTGGTGCCGCAGCTTGAAATGGCATTGCCCGCTGATACACCGTTACCGGTGAAATTCAACCTCCCCAACGCCAAAACAATTGATGGCATCGACCCTAAGCTGACTGAAGGCGTCACTTTCGAGGGCTACGCCCGCAAAGTTGAAGTCCCCCTGACCACCGGCACAAGCAAGATTGGCCAAGTCTTGGTGACGTCGGTTTCCAGAGGTGACCGCAGCGAGGTCATTGATGCTCAAGGCCTGAGCAGCCAGTTTCAGGCCGAAGAAAGCGATAGCCTGTTTCC
>CEGD01001796.1_pt1 | contig 12937 bp, 5 predicted proteins | sample 306751 | NCBI WGS metagenome assembly CEGD01 (sample SAMEA2755657, study PRJEB7226) | microbial mat metagenome | biome: microbial mat; feature: hypersaline; material: grass silage | place: USA | collected 2014-02-19 | depth 0 m
ACCTTGGGCACGGTCGAGGCCTCGGCCTCAGTGGCGGTCAAGGCGCGGGTGGAGGGATTGGTGATCGAGGTTGCCTTTCGCGATGGCCAGCCAGTGAAGGCTGGGGATCTGCTCTTTCGCCTGGACCCCAAGCCCTTTGCTATCGCTTTGCAGCAGGCCGAAGCCACGTTGGCCCGCGATCGTGCCCAGTTAGCCAGCGCACAGGCTGATTTGGAACGCTATGGCAGCTTGTCTAAAAAGGGTTTCGCTTCGGCGCAACAGCTAGAGCAATCGACGGCGCAGGCGCGCGCCCTGCGCGGCACCGTTGCCGCAGACGAGGCGCAGGTCGAGCAAGCCCGTCTGTTGTTGGGGTATACCGAAATTCGTGCGCCGATGGATGGTGTTTTAGGGGCGGTCCAAGTTGATCCCGGGAACCTGGTGGAGGCCAATGGCTCTAGTGCCTTGGTAACATTGGCAGCGGTTCGCCCGGTCAAAGTATCGTTCACCCTGCCGCAGCAGTACCTTCCGGCGATTCAGGCGGCACAGGGAATTCCGGTTGATGTGAGTGTTGCTCCGCCGCCCGGTGGTTTTGGCGCAGAGATCGGCAAAACCGTGCAAGGAACAGTGAGCTATGTTGCCTCGCAGGTGGAGCGGAACACTGGAACAATCGAGCTGCGGGCAACGGTGGCCAACGATGACCGGACGTTGGTGCCAGGGCAATATGTTGATGTGGCGGTGCGCCTGGGAACGCTGGTTGACCGTTTGATCGTTCCCGCTGAAGCCCTGAGTAATGGGCAACAAGGCCCCTATGTGCTGATGGTCGATGCGCAAGATAAAGCGCAAGTGGTGGCGGTGCGTGTCATCTATCAAGATGGCCCCTTGGCGGTGGTTGAATCTTTGGCCGATGCGCCAAAGGCGGCTTTATTGCAGGTCGGGGGCCGAGTGGTGGTTGATGGGCAAGTGCGGGTGACGCCGGGAGCTTTGGTGGCAGTGAAGCCATCACTTGCGGCCTCTGCCAATAAACAGGGTGGGCAGTGAGCATGAGTGAACTTTTCATTCGTCGCCCGGTGATGACGACGCTGATTATGGCCGCAATGGTCATTTTTGGCATCTTGGGCTACACGCGCTTGCCGGTGAGTGAGTTGCCTGCGGTCGAGTTTCCGACCATTTCTGTCAGTGCGTCCCTCGCCGGTGCAGACCCGGAAACGATGGCCTCGTCGGTGGCGACGCCGTTGGAAAACCAGTTTTCCACCATCGCCGGGATTGAGTCCATGTCATCAAGCTCGACGTTAGGGTCGAGCCGGATCACCTTGCAGTTTAGCCTTGATCGCGATATCGACGCCGCCGCCCAGGATGTTCAGGCGGCTATCTCGTCGGCTCAACGCGATTTACCCGACGAGATGACGACGCCGCCGAGTTTTCGGAAATCGAACCCGGCGGAAAGTGCGATCTTGTATTTGGCGATGAGTTCAAAGACGGCGCGTCTGTCGGACATTAATCAATACGCCGAAGGCCAGTTAGCCCGCCGCTTGTCAATCATTGACGGCGTGGCCGAGGTTAACGTTTACGGGTCACAAAAGTATGCCGTGCGTTTGCAGCTTGACCCCAACGCTTTGGCGGCGCGGGGCTTAGCCATTGGTGATGTCGCCCAGGTGGCCCGCGATGCCAATGTTAATCAACCCAGTGGAACCCTTTCTGGCACCACCCGTGACGCCACCATTCACACCAGCGGCCAGCTTGATAACGCCGATGATTTTTCCCGCCAGATCGTCACTTACCGCGATGGCGCTCCTGTCCGCTTTGCCGATTTGGGGCGGGTGGTGGACTCGGTGGAAAATAACAAAGCGGCGAGCTGGTTCAACGGGACCCGCGCCATTGTTTTGGCGATCAAACGCCAACCGGGGTCTAACACCATCGCGGTGGTGGATCGTATCCGCGAAGTGCTGCCAGCGTTCGAGGCGCAGTTGCCGCCCGCGATGCAGCTTGATGTGTTGTATGATCGCAGCCAAACCATCCGCGCATCGGTGCACGAGGTGCAGTTTACCCTGATCCTAGCGGCCTGTTTGGTGGTGCTGGTGATCTTTTTGTTTTTGCGCACCCTGTCGGCAACATTGATCCCGTCTTTGGCTTTGCCGATTGCGGTGATCGGCACCTTTGCCGGTATGGCGGTGATGGGATACAGCGTCGACAACTTGTCTTTGATGGCTTTGACGCTGTCGGTGGGCTTTGTGGTTGATGATGCGATTGTGGTTTTAGAAAATATCGTCCGCCATATTGAAAAGGGGGAAAAGCCCTATCAGGCGGCGATCCTGGGCGCGCGCGAGGTGAGCTTTACCATCGTTTCGATGACGGTATCATTGGCGGCGGTGTTCATTCCGGTGTTGTTCATGGGCGGGATTATTGGGCGTTTGCTCAATGAATTTGCCGTCACCATCGTGATGGCAATTTTGGTGTCAGGGGTCATTTCGGTGACGCTAACCCCGATGCTGTGCAGCCGCCTGATCCGCGCGCGCCGCCTGGGCGAAGGTGCCGAGGCCCCGCCCGCGCGTGGGGTGCTTGGGGCATTTGAGCGTGGGTTTAACGGCTTGCAGGGCCTTTACGAGCGGTCGTTGCGCTGGAGTATGACCCATCACCGGATTACCTTTGCCTCGTTCTTAGCCTCGATCGTGCTGGCGGTGGGACTGTTGCAGGTGATTTCCAAGGACTTTCTGCCCACCGAAGACAGCGGGCGGGTGATCGCCTTTACCCAGGGGACCGCAGGCGGATCGCTGGAGGAAATGGCCCTGCGCCAACAGCTGGTAGCTGAGATCATTTCCCACCATCCTGCCATTGATACCATGATGTCATCGGTAGGGGCCGGGGGGCCACGGGCGACGGCCAGTTCGGGGACGATCTTTATTGGTTTGAAACCGTTCTCAGATCGTAATGAAACTGCGTTTGAAGTTGTTCAGCAGCTACGACCGCAGTTGTCGCAGATCCCTGGCATCAAGGTTTTCCTCAACGTTCCGCCTTCGATCCGAATTGGTGGGTCGGTGTCTAAGGCTGAATATCAGTATACCCTACAAGACCTTGACCTGCAGACGCTCTATGCCGGGGCGATCCGCTTGACCGAAGCCCTGGCGACAGAGCCGCTGTTTACCGATGTCACCAACAACCTGGATTTGGCCTCGCCTGCGGTGCATGTAGAGATCAACCGTGACCGCGCCGCGGCCCTGGGGATTACCCCGGCACAGATTGAAAGCGCGCTGGGGTTGGCCTTTGGCGGGCGGCAAATCTCGACGCTTTATAAGGCGTCAGATCAGTATGCGGTGATCATGGAGCTGCTGCCGCAGTATCAGCGTGATGCCGCTGCCCTGTCGCGTTTGTATGTGCGCGCCAGTGCCAGTGGCCAGTTGGTGCCGCTTTCGGCGGTGACCGAAGTTTCGCGGTCGTCTTTGCCCGAAACGGTCAATCACTTGGGGCAACTGCCTGCGGTGACGGTGTCGTTTAACCTGCCTGCCGGGGTGTCGTTGAGCCAGGCGGTTGAACGCCTGCGGCAGGTGGAGGCGGAGATTAGCCTGCCCGCAACCACGCAGACCTCGTTTGAAGGCACGGCGCAGGCCTATGAAAGCGCCCTAACGGGGATGGGATGGCTGTTGGCCTTGGCGGTGTTGGTGGTCTATATCGTCCTCGGGATTTTGTACGAGAGCTTTATTCACCCCCTAACCATTCTTTCGGGCCTGCCGTCGGCGGCGGTTGGGGCGCTGTTGACGCTGGTTCTGTTTGATATGCCGCTGAATCTTTATGGCTTTGTTGGCATTATCATGTTGGTGGGGATCGTTAAAAAGAACGCCATCATGATGATTGACTTTGCCCTGGTGGAGCAGCGCCAAAGGGGCCTAGGCGCAGGCGAGGCAATCTATAAAGCAGCCTGTGTGCGCTTTCGTCCGATCATGATGACCACCATGGCGGCCCTGGTTGGGACCCTGCCGATTGCCGTTGGTTATGGTGCTGGGGGCGAGGCGCGCCAACCTTTGGGGCTGTCGGTGGTCGGTGGTTTGCTGCTGTCACAGCTGCTGACCCTCTACATCACGCCGGTCTTATATGTCTATTTAGATCGCCTGGGGCAGCGTGTTCACCAGCGGCCCCAAGAACTGGGGGCGGAAAAGGAGTTAAAAAGTTAGGGAAATAAGTTGATAATGCGAATGGTTCGCGTTATTAGTGGTTCAGGGCCGATGTGCAGCGCACCATGCCCCGCACCGTATCGCCGCGCCAATGGGTGCTTTCAGGTCGATTGTGCGGGGATACGCTGCCATTGGATGAGGTAACGGCAATTCTTCAGGGGACCGCAATGCGAACCTTCAAAATGAAACTCTTGTCCTGTGCGTCGGTGGCCGTGTTGGCCAGCAGCGTGGCAGCAGGAGCCGCTTGGGCTGGGTCGGCCAAAGTCGATGTCACCGATAAGACTTTTGACGTGGCCGGTGGCATGTTGGCCTATACTGAATTTGAACTTTCCGGTGAACCGACCGCCGAGGCGCTGGGACTGGATTTAGACATTTTAGATCCAGTGGCAATTGATCAGCCGACCGCCTTTGATTACGCGGCGGGTATCGAAAGCTATGAGTATTCCGAAGAAGCTATGTATGCGGTGAACTATCAGTCCAAAATGGGCCCGCATATTGTAAACGGTCCCCTGAATGCCACCCGTGGTGGTACGATGGAAAGCCTGGGTAAGCGGGTAATGGAGCTGTCGGCATCAGTCGGCTATCCGGTCGAAGAGCTGCCGCTGAATTTTTATCCGATTACCTTCCCCTATGGTAAGGGAATGCCCGAATTTGCCACCGCGCCCGATACGTCGGAAGTGGGCCGTGACGAAGTGACGCTGTTGTCGGCCGATGGCAAGGAAAGCAAGCAAGCGACGGTGATCCCGGCTTTCTTTCGTGACTTCGCCTCTATGGCGTGGCGCGAAGAGGGGATGGATAAGGCCTTTTCCCCCGCCGCAGTCGGGGCTGAAATGCTAAAGGATGTCATGTGGGCGCAGGACTTCCTGGGTGGCATGCACGTCAAAGAAAGCGATGAAGAAGTCGAAGCCGAAAACAGCAGCATGGACCAAGACGGTGTTCATGCGCTGGGCGTGTCGGCGGCTGACGGTGTCAACGGTGTTTTGCTGACCGAAATCACCTGGGATAAGCTGTTGATGTTGCGCGACAGCCTTGCCTATGACGGCAAAACGGTGGGCGCTAAGCTGACGGCGGCTTATGACCCGGCAAAGGGGCCGATTTGGTTCCCCACCCGTGTCGAGGTGACCGAAGCGGAAAAGAATGGCGTCAAGTCGGTAGGCGGGCTCAAGGTTGCCGATGCGGCCTCGACTCTGCGGGATACCTGGATGCTGTTGTGGCCGCTGTCCGAGGTCTATGCTTTTACCGATCAGCGTGATGTGCATAAAGCTCAGAACCCGGCCTTTATGGCGGTTTTTGATGGGGCGCCGTTTGCGGCGGCTCCGGCGGCGAACCGCAACCTGGATATGGCCGACGATGTGGCGGCTGACGATGCGTTCTCGGCGGTGTCTGTGCTGTCCAATGCGTTGTTCAAAAACCTTGATGCCCTGCATTTCAACAATGCTGAAGGCACCTTTGTTGACCGTTGGGATGGCAAGGCTGGCAATACCGTGACCACCTATGACGCCGCCTATGCTTTGGCAGCGTTGCAGATTTTCCAGCGTTCGCAAGATGCACTGCCGGTGGGCTATGCATCGGGTGATGGTGGCGATAGCGTTGAAACCGCACGCGGTAAGCGGGCTTTGGTCATGATCACCAAGCAGGCTGACTTTATTGTCGGCAAGCTGGTGGGCAAAGATGGTTTGGTTGCTGATAGCTATACCATCGGTAAGGGGGCTTCGGCTGAGCGTTCGATGGCAACGCAGTTTGCCACTATTCGCGGCTTAGCGGCAGCCTTTAAGGCCACCGGCAACGAAGGCTATCGGACTGCAGCGCGGAACATTTACTTGGCTGTCGAGGCCAAAATGTATGACAAGGCGCTGGGGACCTTTGCCGATCAACCGGGCAAGCCGACCGTTCACACCCCCTGGACCGAAGCGGCGATTAGTGCGGGCCTGCGCGAGCTGATGCTGACCTTGCGCAATGCTGAAGGGGAAAAAGAACCCTTGCTTGACCTCGCCAACTTGACCGAGCGCTATACGTCCTGGTTCCGTGCGGTGATCAATGGTGGCATGCAAATGGCCGAATGGATGGGCGATACCGGCGAGAATATCCTGGTTGGGCAAAAGCCTGGCGACTCGGATGGCGATGGTGTGCCTTCGGTTCCCGCTGCTGGGGTTGCCATGGTGATGGCAGGGAAGGCAACGGTGTCGGTGGCGAAATAAGCCGGGGCATGTTCCTTACTGTTCGTCTCGACTTTGAGTAAAGAGGTGCCAATAAAGTGAGATGGATACTTTTTAACCTGTTTGGTCCCTCTCGTATTGGTGGCATAAAATAGGTTCCTTGGTCAGATTGCCTGCGATCTAACCAAGGGGGTGCGCCGTGACTGGAACGCGCCGAGGGGCGGGGAGCAATCTCCGCCCTTCTTTTTTTGTGCAAAGGGGGGCTTTCCACATCCTGCAGGCCTCTTTCAGGGCGGTAAAAGATCGCATCTGCGCGTTTGCTGCAGGGGGCTATGTTTGTGATGAATGTCTATGAGAGTTATTCGCACTATCAATTTGCTGTTTGCTCCTGTATAAGTACTTTTTTCTTGTGGGCTTATAGTTTAGCGGCCCTGGTGATAGGCCTGATCCGAAAGGGTGGGAGAGAGAATGACCAGCAGCAAACAGGCAGCTTTTGAGGCAAAAATTCGTGCTCTTCCCTGGGGGCAGCGGGTCGGATATCGGTCGCGTCAGCCCGAGGCTGTGATCTTCGCCTGCTTGTTGAGCGGTTTGCTTCTATGGGATCGTTTCTCGGGGTTGATTGATCTGGTATGGCCGCTGTTGCGCGGGGCGTTGCTGGTGCATCTTGTGCTGTCGTTGGTCGCCTTTCCGTTGCTGGTGGTTCCCTTTTGGCTGTCGCACCGGCAGCGGTTGAAAGATGCGCCAAGCAGCCGCTATTCGCCGGGCAGGATGGCGTTTTTGCGCCTATCTGGGCAGATCCTCGAGGTTTTGCTCTTGGTGTTGATGGCGTCTGGCCTGTGGTTGGTTTTGGTGGGGAGCCGGGGTGATCTGTTTGGCTGGGTGGTGAGTTCCGCCCATCTGATTGTGTCGTTGATTTTAGGCACTTTGCTGCTGGCCCATGCTTGGCGTTTTACCTTGTTTCGCCGCTTGCTTGGGTTGGCGTTACTGGTTGCTTTTGCTGTTGTTGTTTTGCTACCTGCATCGGCTTGGGCGCAATCAGGACAGCCTGCCCCAGCGCCGACCAGTTCTTCGTTGGTTTTTGATCCGGGCAGTAATTCCCTCTATAGCGCCAATTTTTCCGCTGGATCGGTGTCGATTGTTGATGCCCTGAGCGGGGAGCGCCGAGCCGAGCAGATGCTTGGCGGTGATATTCAACGTTTGGCCTTGGCGCCAGGGGCCTTGGCGCCAGGGGCCGGGGTGCTCGCGGCAACGGACATGCTGGGCGGAGTGGTCCATATTTTGGACCTGAAAACCCTGGCGCCGAAGGCATCGGTTCCTTTGGGCGGTCGGCCTTATGGTGTGATCTATGACGCCCCGCGCGATCTATTTTGGGTAACGTTATTTGAGGGCAGTGCCCTGGTCGGCCTGTCACCCCAGGGCAAAGAAGTCGTCCGGGTGAAAACCGCAGAAACGCCGCGTGGTTTGGCTTTGTTGGCGGACGGGCGTTTGCTGATCACCCATGCGATGATTGGGGTGGTGTCGATCTGGGACACCAAGCCGCAGGTGCCCGTTTTGCGCAGCTCTATACCCTTGGCCGAGCATGAAAACCCCGATGAATTTGTCTCGCAGGGTAAGCCGCGCTTGCTTGATGCCATTGCCATCAGCCCTGATCAGACCGAGGCATGGTTGCCACATGTTTTGTGGAATTTTGATCATCCATTCCAGTTTCAGTCCACGGTTTATCCAGCGGTATCATTGTTATCCCTAGAGCCTGGGAACGAACACGAAGCCGAAGAACACCGCAAGCAGCTGTTTTTACAGATTAATATCCTTGAAGAAGGCAGTCGCACGCGGATTGTGTCCAATCCCATCGATGCGGTTTTTTCTGCCGATGGCCACCGGGTTTATGTGACGACGGCGGGCAGCGAAGATCTGTTGGTTTTCGACCGTTCCCGTGCGGCCCCCTTGAGCCAAGAGCGAGAAGAGCGCCGGTCGCGTCGGGCGAACAAGCTCGATCAGGGCGGTGCCAAGGTGGTGCAGATTTTCCGCCATCTGCCGGGGGATAACCCGCGCGGGGTGGTGGTGGTCGGCGATGATATCATCGTACAAAACGCCATGAGCCTGGACATGAGCCGCCTAGCCACTGGTGGGAAAGGGCCGTTTGCCCGCGTAACCCTCAAAGACGAACAGTTCGCGGTATTGGTTGCCAAAGATCCCTTGGATCCAGCCTTACGCCAGGGCGAGCGCCTGTTTCATTCCGGCAATACATCCGACTTCCCCGATCATCCGATGGCCGGGGATAATTGGATGAGCTGCCAATCCTGCCATCTGGACGGCTTTAATTTCACCAACGGCTATTTGTTCCGCGATAGCAAACGCGATTTGGCTGAAAATGCGGTGGTTGGCCATCAGGGCCTAAAGGGCATGGTGGCAGGTGATTTTGTTGGTGATTACCTGCGCATGGCGCGTGATACCCAGGGTGGCATGGGGTCTGATACCCGCTTTGAAACCCTTAATACAGACCCGGCTGCGCCTGATGCGCAGGGGCGCACAATGATGGAAGACCTGCATACCTATGTGACGGCGCGGCAAAACCTGCCATTCCTTGCGACCTGGATGCGGATCGAAGCCAACAGCCCTGACGGTAAGACGCCGCATGAGAAAGATTGGGTTAATTCAGCAGCGTGCCGTGAATGTCATAGTGAAATGTTTGATCAATGGGCCGATAGCAATCATCGCTTAATGGGGGAATCGAACCCCTATTACAAAGTGGTCGAAGACTTGGCGGCCAAGGTCGAGGGCGAAGAGTTTCGCTCCTGGTGCATGGGCTGCCACCAAACCGCCAAGCTCTCTAGCGGTTGGACGGCCAGCAGCGACACGGCGCATATGTTTGAAAAAGGTGGTTCCAGCCTGATCGAAGCCCACGAAAAGGGCGAGGTTGATTTGGACGAAGGCACCAGTTGCCTGATGTGCCACCGCATTACCGCTGTCGAAGACGCAGGCCTTGCCGGGGGCGGCAACGGCAGTTACACGGTTAATCTGCGTGACCGTGAAACCTATATTTTTGAGAACGATGATAACCCGGTATTGAAATGGTTGGGCGACCGCCAAATCAACGCCAAGCCCGAGGTTCATAAGGCCAGCTATTTGCAGCCGTTCTATAAGGATCCCAAGCTGTGTGGGTCTTGCCATGGGGAATTTTCCCCCGGAACTGGCGCGGTGATCGTCAATACCTATGGGGAATGGCTCGAGTCCCCCTTTAACCGCCCCGATGACCCAAGCAAGAACCGGACCTGCGTTGATTGCCATATGCATGCGGATCCGACCCGGATCGGCACCCCCATTCCTGGCCAATCCACCGACGGCGGACCGGTCAAAGACAACGTGGTGACGCATCAATTCGTTGGCGCCAATCATCACCTGGTTGGCCTGCGTAATAAGGACCTAGAGGCACAAAGCATTGCTCTGCTGAGAACCGCTGCCACCCTGAGCAGCCGTCTGCAAGATCAAAGGGCAGTGGTGGTGCGGGTGGCGAATACTGGCGCCGGGCACAAATTGCCGACGGGGGTCGCAGACTTCCGGCAAATGTGGTTACAGGTGACGGTGCGCGATGCCAGCGGTGCGGTGGTTGTCGATAGTGGTCACCTTGATGATGGTGGCGTATTAGACCCCGAAGCACGGGTTTTTGCTAAGGTCTTTGGCCGTGCTGACGGTAGCCATGCGGGTCTGGTGTTTTGGCGCCATGAAAAGATGCTATCTGATACCCGGATCCCTGCCGGTGGCTATCGTGACGAAACCTATCCCTTGCCCGAGGAAACGGTATTCCCGGTTTCGGTCGAGGCGCGTTTGATGTTTCGGATTTATCCGCAGTGGGTGACAGACGCCGTGCGCGCGGCGTTCCCCGAGCTACCGAACCCTCCCGCCGTGGAGCTAAATGTTGTGAAAACCACCTTTGAGCAGAAAGGCTAATCGCCATGATGGGTGCATTTCTGATTACCTTGCGCGAAGGGCTGGAAGCCTTTTTGCTGGTCGGCATCCTGTTGGCTTTTTTACGCAAATTGGGCGTTCCTCAGTTTGGTAAATGGATCTATGTCGGGGTTGTTGCTGGTATTATCGCTTCGTTGGCAGCAGCCTTTGTGTTCCAGGTGGTGATCGATCAGTTTAGCAATCAGCGCTATCAGACCATGCTGATGATTGGCATTTTGCTGTTTGCTGCCGTGGTTTTGACCTACATGGCGATTTGGATGCAAAAGCAGGCCCGCGCCCATACCGAGAGTATGAAGAAAAAGCTGGAAAATCTGGTCACGACGGGAAATCTGTTTGGTATGGTTTCTTTGGCCTTTGTTGCCGTCTTACGCGAAGGTATTGAAACGGTTTTGTTCTTTTCTGCCCTGATGTATTCCGGTGCTGATGTGAGCTTGGAAAGCGGCCTGATTGGCGCGGCCTTGGGCATGGGGGTGTCGATTGTTTTGGTGTGGATGTTGATGCGCGGGGCGCGCAACGTGCCAATTCAGCCGTTTTTCCGCTACACCAGCTTGTTGATTATTGTCATTGCTGCGGGTTTGTTGGCATCGGCGGTCAATATGATGCAGAGCATTGATTTGATCTCGGTGCTGAAGGGCACACTGTTTAATATCTCTTGGCTGTTGGATGATCGCGGCCTGATTGGCACCTTTTTACGCGCTTTGTTTGGCTATAACTCTTCGCCGACGGTGCTGCAGTTCCTCTGCTGGGCGGCCTATTTGTTGACGGCGGTTAGCCTGTGGCATCGTGGTTATGCCGATAAGGGGACCAGCGCGAAGGGGGCGGCCAATGCGCGATGAGGCTCGTCGTTCGCCGTCGCATGTGGTGGTTATTGGCGGTGGCCCGGCTGGGCTGACCGCCGCATGGCGCCTGTTACAGCATGGAGTACGGGTTACCGTGCTCGACGGTGCGCAGCGGGCCGGTGGTCTTGGCGGAACGACGACCTTTGAAGGCCCGGGCGGTACCTATCGATTTGATTATGGCGGCCATCGCTTTATCACTCATAACGCCGATCTTTTACGCTTGGTGGAAACGTTGGTCGGTGACGACCTGCTCACTGCCGAGCGCAAAAGTGTTATTCGCTTGGCTGGGCGGACCTATGGCTATCCTTTGGCGCTGGGAAACTTGTTGAAAACGGCGCCTTGGTCCTTGTTGGCTGGGGCGGCGGTGGACTTTGCGGGCTCGCCTTGGCGCCGCCCCTCGGCAGATGGGCCAGAGGCGAACTTTGCCGATTGGATCAGCAGTCGTTTCGGGCCGACCCTGTATCGTAATTTCTTTGAAGGCTATACCGCCAAGCTTTGGGGCGTGGACCCTAAGGTGTTGTCTGCCGATTGGGCCGAACAGCGGATTAGTCTGGTGGATTTGAAAGACGTGGTGCGGCGTCTGTTACCCGGAGCTGCGAACAATCCCCGCACCTACGCGCGGCAATATCGTTACCCCAAGTATGGTTTCGGGATGATTTTTGAGCGTCTGGCGAATGCGGTCGCGGCGCAAGGCGGCGTGGTGCGTCAAGGCGCCAAGGTGGTTGGGCTGTTAAGCCAAAAGGGTCGCGTTCATGCGGTGCAGACCGAAAGCGAGCGTGTGGACTGTGACGCGGTGATTTCAACTGTGCCATTGCCGGAAATGGCGCGGATGACCGGTGCGGAAAGTGGGTTGGGCTTTCGCGGTTTGCGCTTTTTCAATATGACCATGGCGATGGAAAACGTATCGGAGTGTACGTGGCAGTATTTGTCTGATCCCACCATCATGGCCACCCGCCTGCAAGAGCCCCGTCGCCGTTCACCGTATATGGCGCCGCCAGGGCGGACCTCGATCATGCTGGAAATTCCTTGCGATCCGGGGACGCCGCTGTGGACGATGGATGACGGGCAGATGATGACGCGCGCGCGCGCTGACCTGTTGGCCCTGGGGGTTGATATGAGCCGCGCCGATGGAGCCTGTTTTAGCACCCGCTCGGCATATGCTTACCCGTTGATGGTAGTCGGCTATCAGGCAGAGCGTGAAAAGGCCTTTGCTCATCTAGATCAGTTTTCTAATCTGGTGCAATGTGGGCGGCAGGGCACATTCCGTTATCTGTTTACCGATACTGCGATGGAAATGGGGCTGATGGCCGCCGATGGTTTGGCCGCCGGAGTGCTGGGGGCTGGCGGTGGTTGGCGGCGGGGGATTTACGATCATCGCAACGAAAAGACGGTGATTGAAACCCAAAGCGTTGCTTAAACCGTTACTAAGAGTGGCGCTGTTTTTAACCAGCACATACGTCGTCGCAGGTGAGACCACCTTAAAGCGAAGACTACGCTGAGACTATCCCGTTGTTCTCGGGCAACTCAACATTTTTTCCCCTACCCTGCAGGCAATAGATACCAGAGCGAGATCTTTAGCGGCTACAAACCTCTAACAGGTGAATTAACGACCGATAAGGCTTGCCAGAGGCTGCCGACAGGCCAATTTCGCATGTTCGGCTGGTCGATACGCCACTAGAAACACCAGCAGGCAGACTGTCTTTTAGGCTGCGCAGGGCGTGAGCGTTCAGCTCAGGGGTGATAAACCCCTTGTCGCCCGCAAAGCCGCAGCATCCCACTTCAGCGGGCACTTCGACTTTTGCAGCACAGGCGCGGGCGACGGCTAAAACCTTGT
>CEGD01001176.1_pt1 | contig 12926 bp, 12 predicted proteins | sample 306751 | NCBI WGS metagenome assembly CEGD01 (sample SAMEA2755657, study PRJEB7226) | microbial mat metagenome | biome: microbial mat; feature: hypersaline; material: grass silage | place: USA | collected 2014-02-19 | depth 0 m
GGGGTGGGTCGTGTAAGGGGGTTGCCTATCGGATTTTAGGGGCAAAAGTCGCCGAGGAGTTTTCGATCCTCTGGCGGCGGGAAATGGTTTCTGATGGTTATTGCCCGCGCTGGATCCGTATGATCTGTGACGGTGACCTGCGGTGGGCGTTAACGTTTGTTATTAATCGCCAAGCTCCGCGTTATGCTGGGCGATTAAGTGATGCCCAAGCCGCGCAGGCGATTGCAAAAGCAATCGGTGACCTGGGGACCAATGCGGAGTATCTTTTATCAACCGTAGATCACCTGGAGCAAATCGGCATCCCAGACCGACGTTTGCACGCTATTAAATCATGTCTTTTGGATCTTATATCTCCACCATGATGATAATCGGACTGCGCCGCCTTTTTGTGCTGAGTGCCTTGGCGCCATTTTTAATGGTCTTGGCATCGTGTTCTAGTGCACCGCCGCCGTCGTCATCAAAGGCGGCACCGTCCTACCTTTCTGGTTCGGCGTGTATTATTGACCTTGCTTACCGTGGGGTAGCCTTTGACCGGGTTGCTGATAGCGCTAAAAGCGGTGCTTGTGGTGTTGCAACGGCGATTTCGCTGCGCGAGGAAACCAGTGTGGCGCTCAGTAGCCCTGTACAGGTGGATTGCGCCATCGCCCGGCAGATGACTTTGTGGGTCGAAGCGGTGGTTCAGCCCACAGCCCGGCGCTATTTCGGGCAAGGGATTAAAAAAATTACCCATTACGGGGGCTATGCCTGTCGGGGGCGTACGTCCAATCGGGCACGTTTATCTGAACATGCTTTTGGAAAAGCAATTGATATTGCGGCCTTTCAGTTGGAAGATGGCCAGCAGATTAGTGTGCTCAAAGACTGGTCTGCCGGGGGCGCAAAGCAAAGTTTTTTGCGCGAAATCACTGCGGGGTCCTGCCCGTTCTTTAGTGTGATCCTGTCGCCAAATTCTAACGCCGACCATGCCAACCACCTGCATCTGGATATTGGACCGTGGAAACTGTGCAGTTCGTGAGCCGTGCCCTTCGTTTATTTCGTGTGCCTTTGGTACCGTTGATGGCCTTTTCGATCCTTTCTAGCGCCGGGGCCATTGCGGGTGCCGCCGAGCCTAATGTAGCCCCGCCGCAAGTCGATGGGAAAACGGGCTATGCGGTGATCCATGTTGCCTCTGGAAAGGTTTTGGCAGCCAGTAATGCGCGGGATGGCTTTATTCCGGCCTCGGTTGCCAAGCTGCCCGCCGCATTGGTGATTTTACAGCGGCTGGGGCCTGCCTATCAGTTTGTGACCATGGTGCAGGCGCGCGGTACGGTTAGCAAAGGCGTGCTGAAAGGTGATTTGATTTTGCTCGGGGGGGCTGATCCATCCCTGATGCATGACGATTTGGCAAAGATGGCCAGTGACCTGAAGGCTGCCGGTATCACGCGGGTTGAAGGTGGTTTTTATTACGATACTTCGGCTTTGCCGTCGCTGCCGTCGATTGAGCCCCAGCAGCCAGATAACGCCTCTTATAACCCGCCTTTAGGGGGGTTGGCTGTTGATTCATCGCGGTTTTCTGTCACCTGGAAAAAACGGAAAGATGGGTCGATTTCAGCCGCTGTTGGTGATGAAATTCCTTTGACATCCTTGCCGGTTAAGTTGCCGGTGACAGTGCCGCCCTCGCTGCAAGTTTGGTTGCCTGTGGTTGATCCGGGGCTGTTTGCAGCCCAGGTTTTTGCCCATTATGCCGCGGCTCAGGGGATCACCCTAGCGCCGCCGCATGTGTGGCCACAGCAGGCGGAGAGCGAGGGAAAACGGGCGGTTGTGACCCATACCAGCGCACCGCTGGCGGCTATTTTGCGCGATGCCATGTTCTATTCTAACAATATGGCACTTGAAACTTTGGCGATGGTGGCCACTAAGACCGCAACTCCAGCGGCGGCGGGAGTGGTTATTAGCGAAGCTCTGCAAAAGATGGTCCCTAACGTTGGTTGGGGCGGCTTTAAGATGCTGAATGCGTCGGGGCTGACCGATCAGGCGCGTATGTCGCCAGGGCAGTGCGCGGCGTTAACGGCCTATGCGGCGACTGCCGAATTCCAGGGGATTCCGTTTAAGGAATTGCTGCGGGGCCGTACGCTTGACCCCTTTATGGGCGATGACCGTACGCCAACAGCGCGCCTGCGTACCAAAACCGGGACTATTTACTATGCGCGGGCTTTGTCAGGGGTATTGACCACCAATAGCAAGGCGACAGTGGCTTTTTGCGTGATGACCAATAATTTAGAGCAACGAAAAGCCTATGATAGCGTCCCTTTTGATCAACGATCGGACCCGGCCATTCGCACCCCCGCTCGCGCTTGGACCAGCGCGGCGCGTAAGCAAGAAGAAGTGATGGTGATGGACTGGGCGGCGAAGTTTTAGAGCAAATCCCGAGCAGGGGCAAAGCCCCTGCGACGACGCATTTGCGCATGAACAGAGTCAAATCCCGAGCAGGGGTGCAGCCCCTGCGACGACGCATTTGCTTAGGGAAAAAATTAGGGACAGGGGCATTTTTCGCGATCGCAAGAAAACGGGAAATGCCCTCAATCTTTGGGGAGTCGCATTGTTTTTGCGTAAAACCGGTATCCACTTTTGCGCACAATACTCTAGCCCGGAACCGCAGGGATCTCTTGTCGGAGGTCTGGTTGATTGTGTAAAAATGTGATTGATAAGATCAGTGGGATCTCGGTATCAGGGGACACATCACGTTTACTTTTACTGTCAAGGTGATCCAGGCTGTCATGATCCAGGCGAATGACCGCCTTTTCCAGGCAGTCGCGAAAGACCGAGAGGCCCGATAGCGGCAGCTCGCAGCGTAATGTCGCAGCAATGTTTGAAAATAACGTATGGGATACAAGCCACCCACCGGCATGGCTGATAGCGCTGTTGGCATCCCCTAATGCTTGATAGCGGTCTTGCCGGGTTATTGCCGTAAGAGTAAGAGGACGGACGCGCATAGGATCCTCCGCTAACAAAGCATTTGTATAGGCTACCGCAGCTTTATCCACTGTAGCAGCCTATAATTTTATTACACACCTTTTTCTTGCTTAGAGACGCGGCGGACGGAAACCCACAGGCCTAAAGTAACCCAGACTACAACCACGGCTAAGCCGGTAAGGTAGCTGCTATCGGCAAAGACCTGTGCCGGGGTGGAATAAAAGGGCGCGCGTAAGATGGTCATCGCATGGGCCACGGGGTTGATTGCCATGATCCCGGCTAGCCAACCCGGCGCGCCTGTCATTGGGAACAAGGCCCCAGACAACAGCCACAGCGGCATTAAGAACACCATCATAATGGCATGAAAGCCCGAGGTAGAGCGCATGCCCCAGGCAATAGCAAAGCCCAAAGCGGTATAGCCGATGCCAGTCAGTACCATTGCCATGATCACCAGCCCCAAACCGCCCAGGGTAATTGGCAGGTCAAGGAACGGAGTTGCCAGCAGTAAAATGAAAGCCTGAAACAGGGCAATCGAAGTTCCGCCGAATACTTTGCCCAGCACGATGGCCAAGCGTGGAACGGGGGCGACGATGACGCCTTGCAAAAAGCCTTGGTCGCGGTCTTCGATCACCGTGATGGTGGAGAAAACAGCGGCGAACAGGATCATCATCATCAAAACACCGGGGTAAAAATACTCGATGTAAGTGATGTCGCCCAATCCCGGCGGGCGAAAGCTAGGAGTAAAGCCCGCGCCCAAAAACGCCCAAAACAGCAACGGCTGGCCCAGGCTGCCAACCACGCGCTGCGGCTGGCGAATAAAGCGGGTAAACTCACGCTTGGCCAGGGCAAAGGTAACGGCACCCAGGCTTGCGCCGTGCGGGGCGGCGGCGGTGATCTCTGTCGGGGGGCTGGAGGCGAGGGTGGTTTGGCTCATCACAGGGCCTCCGCTAACGGGGCAGGGGAATGGGTGGCGCCGTCGTCAGCACCTGCCGTCTTGCCGGTCACATGAATGAAGACGTCTTCGAGGGTGGGTTGCTTAACGGCAACCGACAAAATGTCGCTTTGCCATTCATGCAGCAGGCGTTCAATCAGCGCGACCGGGCCATCAGCGGGGATGTCTTCGAAACGCAGCTCGTCGCCATGAATCAGCGGCATGAGGCCTAGCTTTTCGTTGATCGCCTGGGCCAGGACGGCGGGGGTGCGTGACTGGACCACCACCATTTTATGACCAACCAAGGCGCGCAAGGTCTGGGGGGTGTCATGGGCCAGCAGGTGACCATCGCGCATGATGGCGACGGCATCGGCGTCTTCGGCTTCGGAAAAGACGTGGCTGGTCATCAGCACGGTCATGCCACGTTCGGCCTGCAGACGCTTTAGTGCGCCTAAAAAAGCGCGGCGGCTGGCCGGATCAAGGCCAGTGGTCGGTTCGTCGAGCAACAAAACGCGTGGGCTGGTGAGCAAAACCTTGGCCAATTCCACTTGGCGGGCTAGGCCGCCAGATAGGGTATCAACACGGTCGCCCAGGCGTTCGCCGATGTCAGACCAGGACAAGGCGTCTTGTAAACGCGCCTCAAACGCCGCACCGCGCAGGCCATGCATGGCCCCGTGCAGGCGTAAGTTTTCCATCACTGATAGCTGCTTATCAACGGCGGGGCTTTGAAAAACCACCCCCATAATTTGCCGCACCGCCTGCGGATCGCGGGCCAGGTTGTGGCCGCCGATGGTGACGTTTCCTGCAGACGGCTGGGCAACCCCGCAAAGAATGCGAAACAGGGTCGATTTTCCCGATCCATTGGGGCCAGAGAGGATACAGAATGTCCCCTCGGCGACCCGCAAATTAAGGTCGTGAATCGCTGTGCGCGCTTTTTGACGGCGGCTACCAGGATAGATGTGTTTTAGATTTTCAATAATGATCATATGCAACAGGAATCCGGTTTGCGGGGCAGCGCAGGGGGCAAGTGTACTGTGCCCGATGTCAGCCCCGCCGTTCCCAACGGACCTCACAGGGCCGAAGCGTTGTTATTCCACAGGCGTTAGCCTAGGTAAAGCCGCCTGCGGGGTCGAGATCACGTTAATTCCCCGCAATGTGGGGTGTTCCCAAAAATGCGCAAGACGCAAGAGCCTTTTGCACTGCAAATAACCATTTTATTGCTAATATGATTCCCGCTATTAGTGTTTTACGGCAGGTAAAACCACCATGGCAATTCCCAGTAAAATCGCAGCCGAAGCGCCGATCAGCACCAGAGTCACCCCTTCGCCCAACAAAACCACTCCGCCAAAAGTCGCCAGCACCGGAACGCTTAGTTGTAGGGTGGCGGCCTGGGTGACGCGCAGCTCTTTAAGCACGCTGTACCACAGCATATAGCCCATGCCCGAGGCGATGGCCCCTGACAGCAGAGCATAGCCAACACCGGCCCAGTCATTAAGGCCAAGGGTGTTGATGGTGTGACCTTCGCCGCCCAAGAGAACCCAGCCGATCAGGGCGATAAGGCCCATCGGGGTGGCGCGGACAAAGTTACCGGTGGTAGCCGCCATAGCGTTACTGGCCTTGCGCCCGACCAGAGTGTAGACCGTCCACGAGAGGCCCGAGAGGACCATGAGGCTGGCAAACAGCAGCGGTGGTGCCCCCAGGCTGGGCAGCATCAGTGTTACCAGACCACCAATCGCGCAGAGAAAACCCAGGCTTTGGATCAGCGACAGGCGTTCGCCAATCACCAAGCCATAAAGGATCAACGACACCTGAATGGTACCAAACAGCAATAAGGCTCCGGTGCCGGTGGGGATGGCGGTGTAGGCCAGAGAAAAGCTGATCGCATAGCCAAACAACGCTGTCGCCCCAAGCCAGGACCCTTGCATGGAAACGCTATGGCGGCGGAACCACAAAAAGACCGCCATCGCCACCGCGCCTGATCCCAGGCGCAGGGCGACAAAGACCAACGGGGCAATGCTGGTTTCGCTCAGTGCCAAACGGCAGAGGATCGAATTGGCGGCAAAGGCGATTAAAGCCGTTGCTGTGAGCAGCGCAAGGCGCAAGGTCATTACAAAGCCTCCCAAGAGGGGCTGTTGGTTGTGCCCCACGTCGATTGCCCTCGTATTGGGGCTTGGGCGGAAGGGTAGCATGACTTTCCTTGATGCTGCGCTGCGACTTTTGGCCTAAGGCGGGGTTAGAGAATGCTGTCTTCCCAGGCCTCGAGCGGGGCGCTCCAATCGATATGGTCGGGGGTGGCTTTGTCGGCGCTCATCAGGGCGCGGGGGTTTTCTGCCAGCAGTGCTTGGATTTTATGAACTGCCATTTGCAGATCCCCCAGATAGCGGGCGGCGGCTTCGGGGACGCTCATCGCTTTGCGCAAGAATACCAGGTTGATCGAACCCAAAATCGCCCCGCGATGGAAAATCGGCAAACCCAGGGCGGAAACTTTCAGCTGCGAGGTCCATTCGCCTTCGTTGCTGGCATAGCCTTGCTGGTGGATGCGATTGAAAATTTGATCAAGCATCGCCGTATTACGCGCCACGTTGGCTTGCTCGCCCTGGCCTGCGCGCAACAGGCGCAGGATTTGTTCGCGTTCACCGTCGCTGCAATGGGCCAGATAGGCGCGGCCAGCGGCGGTAAAAAGCACCGGCATACGTTGGCGGATCATCGCCCGGTGAAAGGACAGGGGGCTAAAGCGGTGGGTGGTTTCGCGCACCACCATCGCATCGCCATCAATGGTGCAAAGGTCCGACGGCCAGATCACCCTATGCAACAGTTCGCCCAGGATTGGCGCGGCGAGTTCGGAAATCCACTCGTCATCGGTAAAGCCGTCGCTCAGTTGGCGGACTTTATGGTTTAGGCGATAGGTATCGTCAGACTGGCTACGCCGTACATAGCCCTCTTGCTCAAGGGTTTCGAGCATTCGGCGCACGGTGGTGCGATGCAGGCCGGTGACAGTGCTGAGTTCATTGATCGAAGCACTGCCGCGCAGTGCCCGATTGAGCGCATGCAGCAATGACAGGCCACGGCTCAGGCCTTGCACGTTTCGGTATGGGGATGATTTTGTTTCACGCATGGTGGGGCAATCCGGGAAATAAAGCCGATTAAAAACAATGGCGTGCACTATGTGCACGGGCAAGAGATTCGGTTTAGGCAAATGCCTTTCTATCCCTACAATACTCCTACAAACCAAGAAAAACGAGAGCCAGGGATGAAACGCGAAATCGATAAATGCGATATTACAGGGCGATAAGCCAAGTATAGCCGCAATAATCCTTATAATTACCCTGCATAAAAACCGCGATTACTCCGTTTCCCTTGTCGGATCGGGGGTATCAATTTTGCAGTCCGAGGATCAGCCATGACTATTATGCTGAAATGCTTATCACATACTCCGTTGCGCGGGCTTAATGATCCGGGCGCTGATGTGACCCGCGACGTCGATGCCGTCCTTGCCGCCGCCCGCGCCGAGGTCGAGGCCTTTGACCCCGAGTTGATTATCGTTTTTGCCCCCGATCACTATAACGGCTTGTTTTATGATCTGATGCCGCCGTTTGTGATTGCCACCGCTGCCGAGGGGGTGGGCGATTATGGCACCCTGGCCGGCCCGCTGTCGATCCCGGCTGATGTGGCGCTGGATTTGACCCGCCATATCTTGGCCTCTGACATCGATATTGCCCTGTCGCATCGCTTGCAGGTCGATCACGGTTGCACGCAGACCTTAGAAGAAGTCACCGGCAGCCTGAGCCGTTATCCGGTGATCCCGATCATCATCAATTCGGTGGCTCCGCCTTTTGGTCCCTATCGCCGAGTGCGCAAGCTGGGCGAGGCGGTGGGGCGCTTTATTGCCGGTCTGGACAAGCGGGTGTTGATTTTGGGTACGGGCGGCCTATCGCATGAACCGCCGGTGCCGCTGATTGCCGATGCTGCGGATGATATCGCCAATTTCCTGATTGCCGGGCGCAACCCAACGCCCGAATTCCGCGCCGCCCGCCAGGCGCGCACCATTGCCGCCGGTAAGATTTACGGTACGGAAAAGTGTGATCTGACGCCGCTGAATGCGGAATGGGATGAAAGCTTTATCGATCTTTTGATCAACGGCGATCTTGACCAAACCGATGGTTTTTCCATCGAAGACATTTCTAAGGCTGCCGGTCGTTCCACCCACGAGGTCCGCACCTGGGTTGCCGCCTTTGCTGCCATGGCTGCCTGTGGTGGCTATCAGGCGCGCAAGGATTATTACCGGCCAATTTCCGAATGGATTGCTGGTTACGGCGTGATGACCGCCGTTCCGGCCTAACGATCTTTCATTTTGCTTTTTACGTCTAAGGAGACGTCTGCGCCATGAACAGCCTGACCCCCACCACCCCCACTGCTGATGAATTGGTTTCCCGCGCCCGTGATTTGATCCCGATGCTGCGCGAACGGGCTGATGCCTGTGAACAAGCGCGTATGGTGCCCAAAGAAACCATTCAAGCATTTCAAGATGCAGGCTTTTTTCGCATTTTGCAGCCCAAACGTTGGGGCGGGTATGAAATGCATCCGAACGTGCTGAACCGCGTGTTAATGGAATTGGCGCGTGGCTGCCCGTCCAGCGCATGGAACGTGATGGTTTTGGGTGTGCACCCGTTCGAAGTGGGCTTACTTGACCCGCGCTGCGGCGACGAGTTGTGGGGCAAAGATGATAGCCTGTTGGTGTCGTCGTCCTATGCGCCCTTTGGCACCGTTAAGGCGGTCGAAGGGGGCTATGTTTTGAACGGTGAATGGTTGACCTCTTCGGGATGCGACCATGCCCACGGCGGTGCTTTTGTCGGGGCGCGCTTGTTTGGCGACGATGGGGCGTTGGTGGATTACAAAGCCTTTTGGATCGAAGCCAAAGATTATCAGATCGTCGATGACTGGTTCGTTGTTGGTCTGGCCGGTACGGGGTCGAAAAAGCTGATTATTAAGGATGTTTTCATCCCCGATTACCGTAGCCACAGCATCATTTCTTATAGCGAAAAAAGCCATGATGGCCTGAACCCGCTGTATAAAATGCCATTCTTGTATGTGTTCTATGCTGCGGTTTCATCGGTTTTAATCGGCATGGCACGCGGTATGGAAGATTTGTACATCGCCCATATGGTGCCGCGTCAAAATATCTCGCAAGCGGTGGGGGCTGCGGCTCAGAACCCGTTCATTAAGGGTAAATTGGGCGAAGCCCAAGCCAAGATCACCGCTGCCATGGCGCGGGTTCTGCATAATACCGACGAAGCCTGGTCCTATGCTTCGCAAGGCAAGCTGGTGCCGTTGGATGATCGGGTGCGTCATTTTACCACCAATATGTTCACCGGCGGCGAATGCTTTGAGGCCTCGCACATGATCTTTAAAAAGACCGCCACCCGTGGTGTCTGGAGCAACAGCCCAATCCAGCGTCAGATGCGCGATATCTTGGTTGGGGCCAATCATATCACCCAAAATCAGGACGATTTCGGCAGCCTGTTGGGCGGCTATCTGATGGGCGAGGCCCTGCCGTCGGGGAACCAGTTCGGCGCTTAACATCTTTTCACCGTTTGCTGTGGTGGGGCTGTTGGTTCGGCCCTTCCCAGTCTTTTCATTCGCTGCCTTTTTAAAAGGATTTCAGCCCGATGAACTCGCCGATCAACCCCAATATCAACCAGCTTTTAGACTGGAGCCCTAACCGTGACCTGGCGGCTCTGCCGACGGTTAGCGCTGACGATCATAAGTATGGTATGCGCCATTTTGCCGTTGGCGTATCGGTGATCACCACCGCAGACGGCGCAGAGCGTTTAGGCTTAACCGCTACTGCTGTCTGTTCGGTCACGGCTGATCCGCCGCGTTTGGTGGTGTTTGTGAACAAAAATATCGCCGCCAATCAGGCCATTCTCGATAGCGGCGCCTTGTGCGTTAACGTTTTGGCCGCCGAGCAAGAAGAGGTCGCCAAGGCTTTTGCTGGCATGGTCAAAGACGTTCACGGCGAAGCCCGCTTTGGCTATGGCCAGTGGGACATCCTGACCACTGGCGCTCCGGCGTTGAACGGCAGCTTGGCAAATTTTGATTGCCGGGTGGTGAAGGTGTTCGACGAAAGCACCCACCATGCCTTTTTGTGCGAAGTCCTGGCCACGCGCGAGCGCAATGATGGCGAGGCCTTGATTTACCTTAACGGCGCCTTTCGTTCTATCCCACAGTGAAAACTGCTACGGGTGATAGATTTCGCTAAAACAATAAACAAAAAATACCCAATAAAGGAAACGCCTGATGAAATTTTCTTTGATCGTATCTCATGCTCGTTTGCGTCCTGTGTTGCTGGGGCTGGCTGCTGGGGCCATGTTGTCGGCATCGCCTGCTTTGGCTGATGTGACCATTGGTGTTGTTGCCTCGGTCACCGGCCCGGCGGCGGCGCTGGGCGGGGAAACCCGCAAGGCGGTGGAAATGATGCCTGCCGAAATTGGCGGTGAAAAAGTCCATTATGTCTTGTTAGACGATGCCACTGACCCGACACAGGCCGTGCGGAACGCTCGAAAGCTGATTTCCGAAGACAAGGTTGACGCCATCATCGGGCCGAACCTGATCAGCACGGCGATGGCGATTGCTGATATTGCCCACGATGAAAAAGTACCGATGGTTTCAGTGGCACCGTTGGATGTGTCGGGGGACAAGCGCGAGACGGTGTTTCGCTCAGAACCGTCGGCGGGCCTAATGGTTCGCCGCATTGTGCAGGACATGGAATCCAAGGGCCTTAAGCGCGTTGCCTTTATCGGTTTTGCCGATAGCTGGGGCGAATTGCTGCTGAAGTCCCTAACCGCCGAAGGCGAAGGCAAAATCACCATCATTGCCAGCGAACGCTATGGCCGTTCGGATCCCAGCGTGCAGGCACAGGTGCTTAAAGTGATGGCGACCAAGCCCGATGCGGTGTTCATCGGCGCCTCGGGAACTCCTGCTGCTATGCCGCAGATCACCTTGCGCCAGCGGGGCTATCAGGGCCCGGTTTATCAGTCGCATGGTGTGACCTCGAAAGAATTTTTGCGCGTTGGTGGTAAGGATGTCGAGGGCGCTTTACTGCCCGTCGGCCCGGTTTTGGTTGCCGAACAGTTGCCCGATAGCCACCCCAACAAAGCCAATGCCGTCGCGTTTGTGACAGCCTTTGAAGAAAAATACGGCGCGGGCTCGCGCTCGACCTTTGCCGGGGCGTCGTGGGATGCCTTTCAGATCGTGAAAGCCGGGGTGGAAAGCGCCTTGAAAGCAGGCGTGAAGCCGGGAACGGCGGAATTCCGTTTGGCGGTGCGTGATGGCATTCAAACCATTAACGGGCTGGTTGGCGTCAATGGTGTTTACACCATCACTGCTCAGGATCATGCGGGCTATGACCCGGCTTCGATCGTTTTGATCACCGTTAAAGACAATGCTTGGAGCTTGGTACAGTGACGGCGGGCGATGTGATGAGCAAAGCCGCGATGCTGACGGTTGAGCAGGCGGCGGCCCAGTTACGGGCGGCGGCAGAAACCGGGGCCGTGATTGCCCCCTTGCGGGATCGCTTGGCGGACTGCTCCACCGATACCGCCTATGCGGTGCAGAACGAAAACACCAAAGCCGCCCTGGGTGCAGGGCGGCGGTTGGTGGGGCGGAAAATCGGCCTGACGTCGTTGGCGGTGCAGGCTCAGTTGGGCGTTGATCAACCCGACTTTGGCATGTTGTTCGCCGATATGGCGGTTGGCGATGGTGAACGGATTGCCGCCGGGCGTTTGATCCAGCCCAAGGTTGAGGCTGAAATTGCCTTGGTCCTGAGCCGGGATTTGACCTGTGAGTGCCATACCGTTGCCGACATCATTCGTGCGACCGATTACGCCGTTGCCTCGATTGAAATCGTCGATAGCCGGATTGCCAATTGGGACATTCGCTTTGTCGATACGGTCGCCGATAACGCATCAAGCGGTTTGTTCGTCTTGGGCACCGCGCCCAAGCGCCTGGATCAGTTCGATATCGCCGCCTGTCGTATGGAAATGCGCAACGGTGATGCAGTGGTAAGCCAGGGGAGCGCCGCCGCCTGTCTGGGGAACCCGCTGAATGCGGCGATCTGGTTGGCCGATGTGATGGTGCGCTATGGACGGCCTTTGCTGGCTGGGGATGTGGTCTTGACCGGGGCCCTGGGGCCGATGGTTGCCGTACCGTCCGATCAAGGCAGCCGTTTTGATGCCAGCATTTCTGGTTTGGGCTCGGTCAGCGCTTTGTTTGCTTAACAGACAGGATTCAGAGCAAAGCGAAGCCCCTGCGGCGGCGCATTTGCTCTTGAGCCCCTTGGAGGCTTTGTAAACGATGAGTGAAAAGATTAAATGCGCCCTAATTGGGCCGGGGAATATCGGCACCGATTTGCTGGCGAAACTCAAGCGCAGCCCGTGGCTTGAGCCGGTGTGGATGGTGGGGATTGATCCGACCTCTGACGGCTTGGCCAAGGCGCGCGAGATGGGTCTAAAAACCACCGCCGAGGGCGTCGATGGCCTGTTGCCGCATGTTAAAGCCGACGGTATCAAGATCGCTTTTGACGCTACATCGGCCTATGTGCATGCGGAAAATAGCCGCAAACTCAATGCGCTGGGCGTGATGATGATTGACCTCACCCCCGCAGCCATTGGTCCGTTTTGCGTGCCGTCGGTGAACTTGAAAGAACACCTGGGCAGCGGTCAGATGAACGTCAATATGGTGACGTGTGGTGGTCAGGCGACCATTCCGATGATCGCCGCCGTATCGCGGGTGCAGCCGGTGGCTTACGGCGAAATTATCGCCGCTATCAGCTCGCGCTCTGCTGGGCCGGGAACGCGCAAAAACATTGACGAGTTCACCCGCACCACCGCGGGCGCCATCGAAAAGGTCGGCGGAGCGAAAAAAGGCAAGGCGATCATCATCATCAACCCAGCCGAGCCGCCGCTGATGATGCGTGACACCGTTCATTGCCTGACCGAAAGCGAGCCTGACCAAAAGGCCATCACCGAATCTATCCATCAGATGCTGG
>CEGD01000733.1_pt1 | contig 12668 bp, 23 predicted proteins | sample 306751 | NCBI WGS metagenome assembly CEGD01 (sample SAMEA2755657, study PRJEB7226) | microbial mat metagenome | biome: microbial mat; feature: hypersaline; material: grass silage | place: USA | collected 2014-02-19 | depth 0 m
GTTAATATATTTGTTTTATCTTTACAGTAGAAAGAAACAATAATAACACTTAAAATAAAGATCATGAAAATAACAAATGAATTTTTACGGAGCGAAACTACATATAGATATAAGCATCTGTTTAATTTAACTAAAAAACAACTTGAATTTGTTAATTGTTTAAATTTTAAAAAATACGGCTCAGGGTGGCAGTTTTTGAATTCTTTAAATTTTTCATGTGGTGATTTTAATTCTGCATTAGAAAACAATCTATGTACATACGAACATAATGTACAGAATAATGATGAACCTATAGATAATGCGATGAATTTTATCGATTTAGTAGTGGAGTATAGATTTTCTACTGTTAGATTTAATGAATTAGTTAACCTTATGAATTTCACATCATGAAAAATCTAATCAAAAAAGCAGGATCAAAAGAGTTGGCACTAATGCTGGTTAATCAGCAGATTGACGATATCAATAACACGCTGAGATTATTCAGTCTAAGTACAGGAACTAAAGATCATTACAATAAAAAGTTAGAGAAGTTGAACCGGATTAAAAATCAGTTATCATGAAAATCACAATCGAAAATGCGAACGCGGACTACCAACTAGGAAAATTTAAGACACTTAGTGAGGCATTGTATTATCATAAGAAGAAGGCAGGAATGGAGAAACTTTCCCGCGATGAAATGAAGAACATTACTGCCAGTCCGATTAATACACATAAAAACTTCTTCTACTGGATGGAATCAAATATGCATTGGGTTATTTTGGGTGGATGTGTCGCGTTGGCTTTGATTGCTTGGTGGGGAATTAGTACTGGGAGGTTAATTTAGAAGTCATGAAAGAAACATTAGTATCATACGAAACGGCTGTATTAGCTAAAGAGAAGGGGTTTAAAGAATTAGTAAGCTATTACTATCATCCTGATTATGGAATTCATACACATGGAGATCCTGAAGATATGAACGCTAAAGAATGGCGTTCGGGTTATTATTCAGCTCCAACACAAAGCCTTTTACAGAAGTGGTTGAGGGAATATAAAGAAGTGAATATTGAAATATGTCTTGGTGAAGAGTATTACTTCTTTAAGTTTGGAAAAACGATTGATGAGTTTATAGAGCAAGAGATTTCTTTTATTGAAGGAGTTAAAGTAAAATTCAAAACTTACGAGGAGGCATTAGAGATGGCGTTAAAAGAATCCCTAAATTTATTGTAGTTCATTATAATAAATCAAAATTAAATTAATATATTTGTTGAGTAAGGTTTAGGTGAATATTACCAATCGCAATGTGGTTGTTGCGTTTGGATTTGATCAGGTGGCTCGGAGTTGGTCGAACGAGTGAGGTAGCATATAAAGTAGATGTATTCAAATTGCTATTGAAGAATGCATTACCGCGTAGATTCAAATTCTACCCTGATCACAAACCGAAAAATCAAAATCAATCGGTATAGTTCCGCCACAATACGGAGCCGATTATTAAAAAATCCACATCATTTATTTGGTGTGGATTTTTTTTTGTAACTTTGAAAAAAAATACTATGAGCGTAAAAGTATATGCAGCTGGCGGTGTTATTCTTGCTGAAGAGGTCGGAAAAGACACATTATCATTCACCCCTCAGAATACAGATCTTTGGGTAAGTGGTGATCAAGTAGGGTTCACAGACAATATTTCAAAGCAGACAACTGTATTTGGAAACTATACTGACATCGTTAAGAAAAACGATGAGGTTCCGGTTAGTTTAGCTGATGCGATTAATTGATGCCTGTGAAGATATTGTAAAAACTCTAGCAATAACCAGACATACTAAAGATGGTGGAATCAATATAAGAAGACGACCATTCCCACAGTTCGATGGTGTTGACTATAGAAAAGAACTAACATATGATGAGTTGTTCGCTAACATCTTTGACCAGAAGCCAGAAACAATGAATGTTTAAATCAATATTAATTCGACTCTGGCTGCTGTGGTCAGAGTCATAACACACAATAAAATGGAATACCAAGAATATTATAATGATAATAAAGTGAGCATTACTTCGATTTCAGATTTCGTTTCCAATTACAACATAGAAGACGAAGAAGGTAGTGAACTTGTTTTATATGAATTCATAAGCGAAATTGATGAATTAGCGTTACACCCAGCACAACATTTCTATTGCTTTTATGAAAATGCTTCGTCAGGATTACCCTATCGTAGCGATTACTTATATGAGTTCTATATGAATATTAGAAAACAATTTAATTTTTATGAATACGATTTTATTGTATTAAGGGAAAAATTGTTGAGTATGAAATTAATTAACCCCGATGGTTCACTCAACTATCTTAATTGGTTTGAAAATATATTCCTTATAGAAATTGATAATAATTTGGAAATGTTATTACGCATATATATGCCAATGGGTGACTATCACAATGAACAAAAGAGTCGAGATTATCTGGATTTGGTTATCGGTAATATATTACAAATACCACAACAATTTGATGGTGATTTACCAATCGTTCGATTATATGATAGGAATACAAAGTCAAATAAAGATTGAAGTGTCTCATACATCATGTATTGTCTAAAAACCACTTCTTGATACATAGTATATAAACAAATCCAATTAAAAATCAAATACCATGAAAAATCAAAACACAACAACCAGCAACGAATTTAAAAGTAAAGAGAAGCTATTCATACACCCCGAGATTCCTGAATTACCACGTATCGACCACGACACCCTTTCAAAAGTTCAACTTGGTTTATTTTTAAGCGACGTTCTCGACGGTCAGGAAGGAATTACAGTTCATTCAATGATAGATGTTAGTCACAAAGAAAGACGCGCTGTAATCAAAGGAAAGTTGCTTGAAGTGAGCATGAAATTACCAAAGGACTCAGTTTGGTCAACAGATAAGAAATTAGTCGAATTGAGAGCTAGAATATTTATACCAGCCGACCACTATGATTATTGTCATTTCGCAGAACATTGTATGGGGAATGGAAAGTTTTTGAGCTAATTATAAAGGGCACCATTTCTGGTGCCTTTTTTGGTACATACATCATGTATTTGTAATAAACCCCACCGCGATACATATTCTATACAACGATTGTCGAATCATCGACATACAACAACTAAAAGTATAGGATATGTCAAAATTCCACCGAGACCTTAAATATGGTAATCAAGTCGAACAACAGGTAATTAAATTCTTTTCCAGAAAAGGGTATTTAGCTACACCAAACACGGGGAGAGACCCTAAAACAGGTAATCAAATCAGCTTATCCGCTTATGATGTTAAGCTGGTGACCAAGGAAGGAAAATATAAGTTTATAGAGGTTAAGAGCGACCGAATGGCGAACCGAACAGATAATGTGGCTGTCGAATTATCTCGCTTCTGTGGTGGTATGGGGTGGCAACCAACAGGAATTTTTCGTTCACAATCCGACTTCATTGTTTATAAAATTGGTGGAATATTTTATTTGGCTGAAAGGAAGAAATTGGTAAACGCTATCAGCGACGCTTTAGAAAAAAAGACTAATCTTATCCATAAAGTACTGGAAGGTGGTGACAGAAAAGCTACAAATATTGCTCTGATTAAACGTGGTGATTTTGTGAAGCTTTGTGAAATGTCATGGTATGAAAAAACAATGGAAGAAAAAGATTTGAGGAATTAAGACCTTTTAATCTTATTTGTAATGAATCTATTTAAGCATTATATCTAACGAGTAAATAACATATCGTGTGTATAAATACATATACGTTATATATATTTGTACTATATTTAATAAATAAAATACTACAACAATGACATACAGCGCATCAAATATCGCGAAGATTATTGTTAATTTTTCAGACCCTGAAAAGGGTGATGTGATGACCAACCTTAAGTTACAAAAACTACTATACTACGCACAAGGAGCTTTTCTCTCAATATTTGACAAGAAATTATTTGAAGAAAATATGGAAGCTTGGCAATATGGGCCTGTTGTTCCAGAGGTGTACCACGAGTATAAAGAAAATCAAGGCTGTTGCATTAATCCTACAGAAGATAATTTAATTGGGGAATTACCAATACCAGAACAAGAACTTTTAAAAGAAGTATACAACCTATTTGGTCAATATTCCGCTCTTAGATTAATGGAAATGACACACAGAGAAACCCCATGGCAAACTGCTGGGATGAGTGAAGAAATAAACCTTGACTTGGTTAAGGAATATTTCACCAAAAATTATTTAAACGCCTGACTTTAAAAGCATGGCGAAAGGCAAAAAACTGCTATCAAATAATAAGGGTGAGATTACAGGGAATAGATTAAAAATCGATGAAAGTAAATTTGTCGAACTCCCGAAGTATGACCATCCTGTTTTTTGTTTAAAGTATTTATCTCCAAAAAATGGAATCAATGGTTGTGATAAAAACGAGAAATCCGCATTAATTGATACATTAAGTCGGTTAAGCCAATTAACGTGGGGGCAAATAAAGCAAGCTCCAAGACATGGAATGGGAACCGAAAAGATTTCAAGAGGTTCAATTAAAGTACCAATACCTCCTTTTGTTACAGAAGATGTAGAATATTTTCTTGCTTTCAGATTTCAAGGCATGAAACCATTTGTTGGAATAAAAAACCAGTACTTATTCCATATAATATTCATTGACAATAAGTTTAGTGTATATCCACACTAAGAAAAGTCAAAAATAAAAAAATAAAAAAAAGGTGAACATTAATCAATGTTCACCTTTTCAATTATATCAACTGTCAACTCTACGACTTCGTCGAGTAACCTTATCAATCTATGATACAAGTCTTATATTCTGTTCGTGTTCTCGAACCTCATAGTGAGCCATATCCCACCCCAATTTGCCTTTGTTTTTATTAGTCCAGAATCCACCCCAATGGAGATACAAATCAGAAGGTATTACACCCATTTCCTTTAGTTCTTCCCACGATTCAAGCATCATTGAACCAATGATTCCAAAACGACCATAAGCCGTGTAATCAAAACCAACACCAGCAACATAAGGTACAACATCAATAGCCAAACATTTACCGTTCTCGTCGGTGCGTTGGTGATTTGATTTTTTCTCGTAACCATCACACGCGGAATTACCGTCAAGAAAAATGTTGTGTTGTTCTGGTGAAGTTCGCAAACCACCCATCCAAGGTATACCCAAATCTATTGGTGACCTTTCCATGACATAATTTAAGCACATCTGTAAGTATGCATTACAAGTGGATGCACGTTCTTTTGATTGTACACCGAGGTAGTACAGTTTTCTAATCTTCATAACGATAAGGTATTTGAATGGTGTCGATTGATTGGTTCAATTCAATCTTATAGCGATTGAAATTGTCGATTGAATGTTGGACATCGGAATACGTTTTTACGCTTAAACCGAGCATTATCAACCCCGATATCAATAAGACAATATCAACGATAAAAGACCGAGATTTTTTCTTTGGTTTTGTACAATCACAATCTTTCCATGGTAGATGGAACCAGCCACCACACTTAGGACAATTGTATTTCGGATAAAGGTTTTCAAATTTCTTCATACAATATGTATGTCGATTGAAAATCGACAATCTTTAGTATGAGCTTCAATCATCTGATAAAATCAGTATACACACGAAAATTGCGAGATTTTAAACAAACCTCGCAATTGCAATAACCTACTTTTGACTTTTTGATTTTATCCATTTCTCCAAGCTTCGCCCAGGAAAATAGAATGAGAATACTATGAACGACATCATAGCGATATCACTTCCTATTTCTCTGTCAAGTTCGACTCCGAACCCCCTAAGAATAAGAAACACAGTAAATAGCGATAATACCCATAGACTAATGATTGGTCGGATATTTTTCGATAGCCAGCTATCGCTTAACATGTCCGTTTGTTGACGACTGGAACCTTGGGCTTTGTGAATATTTGGGATCATTATTTACTTTCTTAAAAGAAGATGGATCATTAGACGTTTATATTCAAGATCAAACATCTGATATTGTAGATTATTATTTATGTATAAACATCAGAAGCTTAACATTGTCGTCGGCCACAATAGTAGATAATAGTACAATTAACGTAGTAAGCGCAACTGGCGTCTTAGTAGGTAGTTACATTTGCATTCAGGAATCAAAGAGGGCATTTCAAGCGAAGATATTATCAATTAACGACAATGCGATAACATTAGATACGCCTTTAGATTTTGGATTTTCAACTGATGCAGGCATAGCAGAGAGAACGCCAAACTTAAATAAGGATGGAAGTATAACCCCTATTTCTGCCAATTTAAAACCTGCGCCTGGAGTAACGTGGGATATAACGAGAATAATAATAAACATGACTCACGTTGCATCGCCTGATGATGGAAAATTTGGGGGTATAGATGCACTAACTAAGGGTATTGTGCTAAGAAAAACAGACGGAATACATCATACTATTTTCAACGCCAAAACAAACGGAAATCTAAGAGAGAGAGCGTATGATTTAGCGTTTAGCGACAAAGCTCCTGCGGGACTTTATGGAACTAGCGCGCGAAGATCATTTGCTGGGCAAGATAAAAATGGTGTTACAATCAGATTAAATGGTGATTTAAGTGAAGCTATTGAAATTATAATACAAGACAATTTAACTGGCTTGTCATCTTTTAGAATAGTTGCACAAGGGCATGTAGTTGAATAAATATTAATTTTTCGTAACTTTGAAACATGAACATACAAGAAATACTTTCGCTTTCAGAAGATCAGTGGCTTACCGAGTTACAAGTTGATCCTGTTACTAGGAATATTAAAGAAAATATCGATTACTTCGAAGGTAAGCATCCCATTTTAACTGATCCATCACGTGCAGATTATTTTATAGATAAATTCGAAGAAGATCCATCAACAGGAGAAAAGATAGCCGGCAAGCCTGAACAAGTAAAAAGGACCAAGCTTGTTATAAATTATCAGCAGCAAATCGTTGAAACTGCAGTCGGGATGTGTGTTGGCGCACCGGTTACACTTACTTTGAATTCGGGAGATGAACCAGGGCATAGGGAAGCTTTCGAAATCCTAGTTGACCAGTGGCGAAATAAAGCACGACTAGATACTTTTTCAGTTAAGATGGCAAAAGCTCTATTCGTAGAATCTAAGTGTGCTGAGCTGTATTTTCACGATGGAGGCGATACGGAAGGTGATATTAAAGTAATGCTACTCTCTAAAGATAACGGTGACGATATTTGGGCGCACTTTGACGATGATAAAAAAATGGACGCTCTAACCAGGGTCTATACAAAAAGAATGATAGTCGGATCTAAGCCTGAAGATGTTGAAGTTACTCAGATTTGGACCGCTGAATCAAGATGGGAGAAACAAGGAGATGGGGCGTGGGAACAAACTACTAACCCGTACGAAAAATTACAAATCGTTTATTACGATCAGGAAAAGCCGGAGTTTCATTTAGTAACTGATTTGATCAGTAAACAGGAGTATGTTAGAAGTCAAAATTCTGATGTTAATAAGCGCGTTGGCAGTCCTAGCGTTGTTGTTGATGGTGAATTAGTAGGTCCGCCGGAGGTTGGCCAAGATGTTAAGGTTTGGACGCTTAAGAATGGCACTGATATTGATGGTAAGCCAGTTAAATCATCTGTTAGTTACTTGCAGTCGGCGAATGCTCCAGAGGCAATAAAGATGGAATTAGATGATTATAAGCAAGACATGTACAAACTCACATGGCCTGATTTATCATTTTTGCGCGAATCAATTAAGACTGGCTCCTTATCAGGTGTAGCAATTAAATTGATGTTTACAGATTCATTTGTAAAAATTGGATTAAAGAAGGCTATTTTTGAAGATTTTTCGCGTAGGGTTTCGATTCTTAAAAGGATGTTGGCAGTTGCTCAGGGCGGTGTATTCGATGAATTAAATATATCTGTAACATTCAATTCAATACTTCCTGAGAACACCGCTGAGATAGCTGATTACTTGGCCGTGGCCGTTCAGAATGGAATAACTTCTAAGTCACAAGCTATTGGGATGCTGAATTTTAATGATGGTAATCCTAATATTGCTGATGAGATTTTGAAGGAAGAAGGCAGGGAGATTGGGGGGATAGCATAAGAATAAAGGACCACGATAGGACTTGGATCTTATCGGGGTTTTTAATTTATACTTAATTATTAGTATTCATTAAAACGAAATGCTAACACGGTATAAAAACCATGCTTGCATTCGTTCTTTTAATTAATGTCAGTGGGTTAAGTCGTAAAAGAAAAACCCCACCACACTTTAGTTTTTTCAAAACTATTTGATTTGAAACACAATAGATTTTAAGTAATCAATTTGCTGAACCAAATAAGCTTCAACAGATGTTTTACATCCTTCTTTATCTGGTATGTTTTCAAATATAGTTTCTATTTCTTTATCAAAGGCATATAACCCAATAGTTGTGTCTTTGTGGTGCTGTAAATCTTTTACATGCTTTTCGTAACCTATCGCCTTTAAATATTCTTCATGTTCTTCTTTACTGTGAATATTGTCAGGCATACATTTTTTTGGTTCAAAATCTTTCAATATATCATCGGCTATGTCGTCAAAATAATCAGCATCAACAGCCTGTGTTGCGTCTCCAAGTTCCCCACAAGAACCTGCATAATTTAAAGTATCTTGGTACTTTATCAAAATGTCAATAATTTGTTGTTTTTTCATCTTATATATTTTTAAAAATTCCCTCCCTATTTTTCTTTTACTTAGTGTCGTGCTTCGAATCAACGGAGGTTGTTAATTTTAGCACGGTTATTATACCTATTCGTTAGCCACAATTATCCAACGCACGAGAAAGGTGTTCTGGATAAAATACTTTTGCTTGTGTATAAGTATCTACTCCATAAAACCACCACTTCTTATTTCTTTCAATCTGCTTAAATTCTGTTATTACCGCATATTTCCTATTACCTCTTGTATTTTTATAAGGTACAATATCCCCCACACTATAAAAGTGGCTAACAAGCGGTATATTATCATTTGCTTGTTCACGCTCGGAAAATTTTGCCTTTGCGCACTCTCTATTATAGGCATCTTTCATTTTAAGATAAAGTTCATCTGTTATAAGCCTATAATCTAAACATGGAGCTTCACCATTAATTAAAATATTAGTATCTCCTTTTTCTATTAATGTGGGTTCTAAAAAATATTTTCCCATCGCACTGTAATTGTTAAGTTAATACTACGCTCTTACTTTTGTGGGTTTCGGAAGAGCAAACGAAACATACCGCCAATACATTAATAATCAGTTTATTTTTAATGGAGTGCATAAATCAGTAGTGCAACTAATGCAAACGCCAAAGTCATTTAATTTTTCACCGCAAATAAAACAAACAGAATCCACTTCGCTTTTACTAGCATTAGGTAGTGGGTAATATTTCACTTCTTTTAATCTCTCCATTTATATTTATCTTTAATTATTCCAATCGATAAAACCACTCCAAAGAATAGAGCATAAATTACAAGTACTTCGGCTAAACTATACATATTTGTTCAATTCCAGCTCCAAACTCAGAAGCAAATAAACACATCTGCTCTTCTGTAAAATCATCTGCTATTATACAAGCTTCCATAGTCTGTAATATATTTATTTTCTAAATCACTCATTCCCAATTGATTGTTATTAAAGGTATATTTAGCCAAACGTTAGGCACTATAGGCCCATACTTTTGTAGTAATTATCAATGCAGGTACTACAATAAGCAATTCCGTTATTGTGTTTAGTTTTGCAATTGGGGCAAACAACAGTGCCTAACAAGCCATCATAATTAATGCTTGGTTCAGTTCTCGCATCAATATTATTGCCTACGCTCGGTGGTTCTGGCAAAGGCATCCACCACGTTTCATCGGGGTTGCAGTGCTTTACCATCGCTGTTTCATGTATCGTTGTGCTTAGTAGCTTTTGGTCTTCGTTCATAATTCTATACAAAAGCACTTTCACCCCTTGTGTTTCTACTATTGGTAGCTTATCGCTTAATTTAATCCATTCCATCGCACTTGTATTTTAAAGTTTTGTTATCCGTTTATAATTCTCATTTCGTAATTGTCGCACTAATCATATGGCCGTACCGTTATAGAGCATTTGCCTCACGCTCCCATTCATCAAGTATCTTTTTATACTCACTTGCTGGTTTTAAATCACTATATGGGCTATCTTTTCTTTTACCATTTGGGCATGGGCAACACAAACCATCATGCCCAGTTGGGTGTGGGTCATCATGGCATCCGCATTTACATTCCATAATTGTAGCCCATCTATATAGGTCATGGTTTGTGCAGTGTACACATTTACATCCGTTAGGGTTTGTCATCGCTCGTAAATTATTAAGTTTATATTTATCTGCTAATTTTCTATGTTATTCAACGGCAAACGCAACAAAAATTAAACATTGAAGATCATAACGCTACCACACCTCAAACCTACAAACAATTTAATTAATAAACAACTAATTTATATTCATTATCTTTGTGATATGTCATTAGAGAGAGAATTTGAATCCAAACATTTACTAAACATGCAGTCCGGCTACAATAGATTAGCCAGAATGCTGAAAGTTAACGCCGATTTTTTAGGAAAAGAGATATATCGACTTCAAACAAAGAGAGTATTGGAGCCGAAAAAGTACGGGGCGCAATTGAAGCGGAATAAAGCACTTTTGAAAATAATCAATAACAACTTCAATCTATTAGAAAAGGATTTATTTAGCGAATTAAACAACCAGACTTATGCTCAATGGCAATTAGCTAATGCAAAAAATACACTACTTACTGAAAAGTTTTTAGGTGAGGTTCCAGTGCAATTTGCAAAACTTAACTTAGATGCATTAGAAGCATTTCAGAAAAGAAACATTAACGGACTTAATTTATCGGATCGAATACACAACCTTACAGCGACTAACAAACAGTTATATCAGGATTATATCGGTAGTGGAATTACACAGGGGAAATCAGCTGATAGTATTGCCAGACAACTGAATAAAATCAATTTAGATCCTAAAAATGTAACTGTATTTGATGCGGCTGGCAATCAAACTAAATTGAGTAAGATTAGTTCGATTCTGCAACCAAATGCGGCGGGTAGGGGTATTTATAGAAGTCCGCTTAAGAATTTATTTAGGGTTGCTCGGACGGAGGTAAACAGTGCTTATAGGTTAAGTGATCAAACAAGACTTATTCAATTAGACTTCGTAGTAGGTAAAGAAGTGCATCTATCTGGTTCTCACATACTTACAGACGTTTGCGATTTCAACCAAGGGAAATATCCAAAAGATTTTCACTTCTCTGGATGGCATAGTAACTGCTTATGTTATGTAACATCTATATTAAAGACTAAGGATGAGTTTATTAATGATTTGCCAAGTAAGAACGAAGTAAAGCAAATCCCTTTGTCAGCTCAGAGATACCAAAAAACAAATAAGAAGAAGTATTGGGATTGGCAGAAGGAAAATTTTAATTCAAAGAATGAGCCTTATGCGAAATTGGGCGGACCATCAAAAGGAGTTGAAGAGTATAAGATAAGTATCGACTCTAAAGATTATAAACCTCAAAAGAAGATATTGAAAAGTGCGGCGAAAGTAGGAAGATAAAAAAGCCACCTTAATTGGTGGCTTTGTTGTTTATTGAATTGACAATTTTAATTTACTTGAAAGCATCCCCATTATGCAGAAGTCAGGAAGGTTAAGGTGATTCTCATCATACTCTTCTGGATCTCCATTATAATCATGGAATTGCTTAGTTAAATCTTTCCTTTCCTGAGTGCTCCAGCCTTCAAAAATCTTTTCATCAACATCATTACAACAATTATTGCCGAATGAATCTGCTGCAATCTCTAGCATTTTAGATGCTAATAGAATTTCTTTATCTGTTAATTTTTTCATCTCTAAATCTTTAAATTTATTTATCACTATACCTCTCCAAAAACGCAGCGACATTTCCGTGCCTTATTATAAGTTGGATATTCCTTTCGTAAACGCTCAGTACTTCAACGCCGGATAGTATCGTGTATTTATTAGTCAGTAGTATCACCCTGAAATCTGAACCCCATCTATCAACTATTGAGACTTCATAGGGAATTGATTCGAATACTTTTTTTTAATTTGGATTCTATTGTCATTTGGTTAAATTATTTCTGCAAAATTCTTTCCATCAAAAACAACCTCATTTCTATCTGACTCTACTTTATTTATAAAGTCGTAAGATCTATAGAATAAAGAATTACTTATCTTAAATTCACCTGTAGAAATACAAATATCATTACCATAATCAAACCCATTAAAATCATAAACATTAACAAGCGGCTTAAACCTAATGCCTTTTTTATATTTATATTTAAGAGTTTTTATTATATAATTACTGTACTTATAAGATAAGGCGGAAGTTTCTAACTTACTATACATATCACATCTTAATACTCGACCATTCCTTTCTGTGTCGTAGTGCTCTATCAAATCATTAGTACTTATAGTTAAAGTTTCAACGTCTAACAAGACAAGATTTTTAAAGACAACTTTATCTAACGTGTTATCTTTACAAATACTACCCGTGAGATACATGGATGATTTTTCGATATAATCGTATGTAGATTTCGGAACTGAGACTCCTAACTCGGAACTGATGAAATCTAAGCCTGTTTTGTTATTTAAAGTAATAGGTGTACTCATATCACA
>CEGD01000135.1_pt1 | contig 12643 bp, 15 predicted proteins | sample 306751 | NCBI WGS metagenome assembly CEGD01 (sample SAMEA2755657, study PRJEB7226) | microbial mat metagenome | biome: microbial mat; feature: hypersaline; material: grass silage | place: USA | collected 2014-02-19 | depth 0 m
GCCATACCGGAATGGCACAGCCAAACAGTTGCAGGCCATAGTGATGTAAAATAGATTTGTCCTGAATTCAAAGCGAAAGGGAATTACAAATTTCCTTGTTCCGCTCCCCGGGTGAATGGAACTGAATAACTGATTCAGGAACATTAAACGTTACATTATGAAGGTATTTACTTCAATTACATTATTGCTGATAATGGTCGGCTGCAGCCCCGATGGCATTGCACCTGCACAACAGGAATTATCTGTATCCGGCCTTTCGTATAAAAATAGTGCCGGCTTACCGGCGAACCCGTCCAATCCAGATGACTTTATGGGCACCCTCTATGCTGAACTGCTACAGGAATACGACCTGTTGAATACCAAGCCCGCCACGCTGCCGCTGCTGATACAGCAGGGCGAGACCTTGGCATTGGCGAATGCCGATTTCCTGGCACTGGAAGACCTTTTGGCCTACGATCCAATCAGTGTCGCCGATGTGCAAGCGTACCAGCATATCGAATGGGAGGAGCTACAATCTATCCTTTCTTCGGGTTACAGTACCGCTGTCAAAGACCTTTACATAACCCTTGCCAATGCCGTGGCGGCAGTTAAAGCCAATGAAGGTACTTATCAGGAAGCCTGTGAAGCCATCATTACGGTTGAGGCACTGATTGCGGCAAATTCAAACCTAACCGCTAGCGAACGCCATGCCATGTTTGTTACAGCTTCCATTATGAGAAATGCCGTGTACGAGGACGGGAGAAAACGAAAAAGGGACCGCGACTGGGAGTGGATGACCGGCCATTATGCCGCAACAGCCAACGGCGCACTGGAATCATCCCCACAGACCTTACTACTGTCCTTTGTAACCGATATTTACGACAACTGACTACTGCTCCCGGAGGTTCGCTTCCGGGTTTTTTATTAAAAATTGCTATCATGGTCCTGATTACATCGCTTGAGAATAATGGATTTCAGGTACGCCGCCTGCAATTGCGGGGCGATGCTTACGTGCTGGCTTTCCTTTATGGGATGCAGTATTTCCGTTACCATATCATTGTAGTAACCGAGGGAGAGCTTCACGTAAACAGCGGTACTGAAGGGGTAAAAACAGGGAGGATGGATGTTTGCCTTGTACCTACAGACAGTTACATGAAAGCTACAGGCGGTCAGCCGGTAGTCTTGTGGTTATTTCGTTTTACCGAAGCCTATCTGGAAGAAACACTCTATGCTGAGCCCAGCACTTTATTGGGAAGGCTTCTGCGGGAGGAACTCTATTGCCTCAGGGCCGATCATTTCCACTTTGAGGTCATCTGCCAATTGCTCTCACTGCTTGAAAAACATCAGCAGCCCAACCGTTATTCTAATAGTGATACAGTCACTGTGCTTACCTTTAACCTGCTGCTGAATTGTCTTCTGCAATTGCATGAGCATACCGAATCGCGGTTCGCCGGTGCTGTTAAACGCGAAGAACAACTAACTATCCGCTTTCTTCGGTATGTTGAGCAACACGCACATGAGCATCACGATGTGGGATATTATGCTGCCCTGCTCTTTATGACCCGGGGCAACCTTACGAAAACCGTGAAGCGGCTGACCGGAAAAACACCCAAGACCCTTGTTTCTGAAGCCCTTGTCCGCCTAGCCCAGGAACTACTGGACGGTTGCGATGCCCCGGTCTACGGTATTGCCGAGGCGCTTCATTTCGGTTCCTCGTCTGCCTTTGTCAATTTTTTCCGCCAGAATACTGGTCGCACCCCCGAAGCCTACCGTAACCGAAAAAACCGATAGCCATGAGAACCGCGCGCACCTATTCGCTGGAATGGCTGGATGCCCTGATCTCGGTTACCCTTAATCCAGCACGCCCGTACCGCAGGGAACTCCGCGCGGAGGATATTGCCCTTTTGCTGGAGAAGGTTTTCCTGGAAAGCCAGCAGGTGGAGCAGGAACTCAACGATAAGGTATTTGCCCTTTACAAAGACAGCCACGTATGCCATCTCGTCCAAAAATACCATACTGCCCTCAGCCATCTTAAAACACAGACCCTTGGCTATTTGACCGGAGCAGCTGCTTCCGTTTCCAATCCGTTTAGAGAACTGGAGGAGCGTATCGTGAGCTCCCTTAGCACTTTACTTACGTTTATTGAGCAACGATATTCCAATTATCTATCGCAATCGACTGAAAATCTGCCTGAGCAGCCCGCAGCGAAAATAAAACCGTCCAATGACCGCATGAAAATATATTGTAACCTTTCCGGGGACCAGCTTGCCCTTATGCTGCGTGCTGCTGATGAGGCACAGATACTTAAGGCACGTTCGATGAATGCTGTCTTTAAAGCCCTCATTCCGCACCTGGCCACTGCCCAGCGCAATGAGCTGTCTGCCGATGCCATTCGGAGCAAAGCCTACAACCCTGAGGAACCGGACCGTGAAGCATGCATCAATGCGCTGGAAACCATGATACGGAAAATTAAGGGTTACTAGGGAACAACTTGGGGCACAACATAAAGTTGTGCTTTTACAGGCAACAATCAACTCCTAATTTCGGTACTGTAAAATGAGTTTAGCGGCACTGCCGCAATGAAGAAGATGAATGTTGAACGAAAAATTAGAAGCTTATGTTTACCGAAATTACTTGGGCAACGTACCTTAGGGTCACCGCCGCCGCACTGTTTATCTACTACACCATCCTGTTGCTGAAATTTTACTTTCCGCAGATCAGGGCCGCCGCCGGAGGGTCACCTTTCCATTCCATAGTGAGTTCCGGTCTTCAGGAGCCCAACGCCACAACCGCCATCATGGAGGGTGGGGGCAACCTTACCCCGGCAGGGGAATTCCAGCAGCCGGTTACCGATTATGAAATTATCGAAGAGCTTGTAGACCGCGTCAAAAAGAACCTTATGCAAGCAGTTGAAAACAAGGCGGACCAGCAGACTGTAACAAACGCCCTGAAAACCATCATCAACGATTATCCCGTCCTGGGCCAATCGACCTTCCGACCCTCTATCAACGAATTCATTGCCACGGAAAGCCAGCAGCACGGTTTCACCTTTATGAATGAAACCCTGACCGAAACCCTTTGGCAGACAAAATAACATAATAGCGAAGGCTATACCCCTGTTCGTCCCGCAGCAGTAAGAGGAGGTGACAGAAAGAAGGGGATAGTAATGGCGGATGGCCTTCGCTTATTTTCCACTAAAAATCTTCTGTTATGAAAACATATATCAACAGGGCACTACCGCTGTGTGTATTGCTTTTGGTGCTGGGGTTACCATATGCTTCCCTTGCGCAGGACGGGGTTGCCGGCATCAACGAGGCCAACCAGCAGGTGAGGAGCTATTTTGATGCGGGAACCGACCTTATGTATGCCGTGGGTGCCATACTGGGGCTGATCGGCGCGGTAAAGGTCTATCAGAAATGGAACGCGGGTGACCCCGATACCGGAAAAGTGGCCGCCGCCTGGTTCGGCAGCTGTGTCTTCTTGGTCGTGGTAGCCACAGTCATCCAATCCTTTTTCGGGATCTGATCATGGGCAGCCTGTACAAAATCAATAAGGGCATAAACCAAAGTATTGAATTTAAAGGGCTTAAGGCGCAGTACATCTGGTACCTTGGCGGGGGCGTCATCGTTTTGATGATCGTTTTTGCCGCCCTCTTTATCCTGGGCGTTCCCTCACTGGTCTGCGTGGGGTTGATCGGGATACTTGGCACCGTACTGGTCGTCAAGATTTATGCGATGAGCCGCAAATACGGCGAACATGGCATGATGAAAGCCCTGGCCCGGAAACAGCTTCCCAAAACGCTCAAATGCTACAGCCGCAAGGCCTTTATGCAACCATCCAAATAATATGTCATGGAGAAAACAATTGAACAGCTGCTGCCGCTTCTGGATGTGCGGCAGGGCATCATTATATCCAAACAGGGCGATGCTACCCTGGGGTTCCGGGTGGAACTGCCGGAACTCTTTACCTTATCGGATCCGGAATATGAGGCCTTCCACCAGGTATGGCTGAAAGCCTTCCGCGTATTGCCCAGGCATACCGTGCTCTGTAAGCAGGACTGGTTCATCCGTAGTGGACACCTGCCTGATTTTTCAAAGGAAAGTTTTTTGGACCGCAGCAGCGAACGTTTCTTTAACGAGCGTCCGTTCCTGGACCACAGCTGCTACCTGTACCTGACCCAAAAACCGGCCGGCAGAAAAAATGCGACCTCGCTGTTCTCCAGCCTCACGCGCCCTGCACTGCTGCCCAAGGAGACAATGGGGGCACAGACCCTACAGGATTTCAGGGATGCCTGCGGGCAGTTCCAAAGGATACTTCAGGACAGCGGTTTTGTAAGGATGTATGCTTTAGGGGATAGCGATATTTACAGTGAAACGTACAAGGTGGGGCTTTTGGAAAAATACTGTACCCTGAGCGAGCGCAATGGCGAATACCTGTATGGTGATATCGCTTTTGATGACGGCCTTTTGATTAACGGGAAATACGCCCAGCTGTACACCTTGGGGGAGGCTGCTAACCTGCCGTCACTATGCGGTTCCAGGATCACCTATGACCGCTATTCCACCGACCGAACACCCTTCAGTGTGGGGTTTGCCTCACCGCTTGGCCAGCTGCTTTCGTGTAACCACCTGTACAGCCAATACCTGTTTTTTGAGGACAGTGCCAAAACGCTGCAACGCATGGAAAGCAAAAGGCTCCGCCTGCAATCCCTTTCGGCCTATAGCCGTGAGAACCTGATTGCCCGGGATGCCACCAATGATTTCCTGAACGAGGCCATCAGCAAACAGCGCCTCCCGGTAAAGGCACATTTCAATATACTGGTGTGGACCGACAGGAAAGAAGAGCTGAACGACTTGAAGAACAAGGTGTCCTCAGCTCTTGCCCAAATGGATGCCGTTGCCAAGCAGGAGACCGTTGGGGCGCCACAGATCTGGTGGGCAGGCCTGCCGGGCAATGCCGCAGACTTTCCCATGAACGATACCTTTGACAGCTTTGCCGAACAGGCCTCCTGTTTCCTGAACCTGGAAACCGGGTATCGTAGTTCTACCAGCCCGATGGGTATCCGCCTGGGAGACAGGCTGACCGGCCGCCCGGTGCATGTAGATATCAGTGATGAGCCCATGAAAATGGGCATCTGCACCAACCGTAACAAATTCATACTCGGCCCTTCCGGCAGCGGAAAATCCTTTTTTACCAACCATATGGTGCGTAGCTATTACGAGCAGGGCACCCATGTGGTACTGGTGGATGTAGGGCACAGCTACAAGGGGCTTTGCGATATGGTGGATGGGTATTACTTCACCTATGAGGAGCACAATCCCATCCGGTTCAATCCTTTTTATATCGGGGAAGGCGACCGGCTGGATACCGAGAAAAAGGAAAGCATTAAAACCCTGCTGCTGGCCTTGTGGAAAAAAGACAATGAGACCTTTAGGCGCAGTGAATATGTCGCGCTTTCCAATGCACTTCAGCTTTATTATGAAAAACTGGAGGCCGATCCGCAGCTTTTTCCCGGCTTTGATTCCTTTTACGAATTCCTGCGGGATGATTTTACCGGGGTACTGGAACAGGACAAGGTGAAGGAACGCGATTTTGATATCGGGAATTTCCTGTACGTGCTTCGCCCTTACTACCTCGGCGGTGAATTCGATTACCTGCTAAACGCTACAGCCAACCTGGAATTGTTGCAGGAACGCTTTATCGTATTTGAGCTGGATAACATCAAGGACCATCCCATATTGTTCCCTGTGGTGACCATCATCATCATGGAGGTGTTTATCAGTAAGATGCGCAAGCTGAAAGGTATACGAAAAATGATCCTGATTGAGGAGGCCTGGAAAGCGATTGCCCGTGAAGGCATGGCCGAATACATCAAGTACCTTTTTAAGACAGTACGGAAATTCTTCGGGGAGGCCATTGTAGTAACCCAGGAAGTGGAGGATATCATCTCTTCCCCGGTGGTTAAGCAGGCGATTATTAACAACAGTGACTGCAAGATACTGCTGGACCAGCGCAAATACCAGAACAAGTTTGACCAGATACAGGAACTGCTGGGGCTGACCGAAAAGGAAAAGGCATTGGTGCTCTCGGTTAATAAAGCCAACGATCCTGACAAAAACTACAAAGAGGTGTTTATCTCCCTTGGCGGGGTGCTTTCCAAGGTCTACCGTACCGAGGTATCCCCGGAGGAATATTATGCCTACACCACCGAGGAAAGCGAAAAGGTCAAAGTGCAGCAGTACGCTGCCCGATTCGCAGGGGATGTGCGTAGGGGTATCGCAGCCCTGGTTCAGGAACTAAACGAGAATAAACCTAAATAAAACGCTATGAAAACAGTCGCAAAAATAATGGTGTGCCTGCTACTACTCAGCAGTATCGAGGCACGTCCGGCTACTGCCGCGCCGCCCATTTTCGGGATCATCCGCGCCGCTGTGGTAAAAGCCATTAAGGCCATGGACCTGAAGATACAGAAACTGCAGAACAAGACCATCTGGCTGCAGAACGCCCAAAAGGAAATAGAGAATACCCTTTCGAAAGTAAAACTGGACGAGATCTCCGACTGGACCAAGAAGCAGAAGGAACTGTACCAGGACTATTACGACGAGCTCAAAGCGGTCAAGTCGATCATCACCCAGTACAAGCGCATCCGCGACATTACCGACAAGCAGGCCCGCCTGCTCTCGGAATACCAGCGCGCCTGGCAGCTCTTCCGGGAGGATGAGCGTTTTACCGGGGAGGAACTCGACTATATGGAGGAAGTATACGGCGGTATCCTTGCCGAGAGCTTTTCCAACATGGAGCTGATTATTTCGATTATCGAATCCTATACCACCAGCATGAGTGATGCCCAGCGTCTGGAACTCATCAATGAAGCGGCGGACCAGATTGACCGCAACTATGACGACCTGAGACGCTTTAACGGGCAGAATGTGCTTCTGAGCCTGCAACGTGCCAAGTCCTCAAAAGAAGTGGAGCAGTTGCGCAGGTTGTACGGCAGTGTGCACTAAACAATACAGCCATGAAAACACTATTAACCATAGCAACGCTGCTGCTGTCCTTTGGGTTATCAGCCCAATCAAGCCGCGACAGGGTCATGCTGCAACAGATTGCCGCCCTTAAGACCTACGGCAGCTATCTGAAAAAAGGCTATCGTATCGCCCGTGACGGGCTAAACCTTATCGGGGATCTTAAGGACGGCGAGCTGAACCTGCACAGCCTTTTTTTTGAGGGACTGGATAATGTAAGCCCTTTTGTGCAGGACTATCCCGAAGCAGGTGCCATTGTCACGCTGAACAACCGTATCGCGGAGCTACAGGAAAAACTATCCGGCCAGCTCGACGGTGCCCTGTTCTACGGGAATGAGAAAGACTATATCCGAAGGGTCATCGCACGCGTGCTCAAGGGCTGCGCCGATGACTTGGAGGAGTTGGAGGCCGTACTGTCCCAAAGCGGCTATACCGCAGATGATGCCGAGCGCATTGACCGTATTGACCAGTTATATGCCAATACCGAAGACCGTTACCGTTTTGCCCGTGACTTTTACGATCAGTGCCTGCTATTGGTAAACGCCAGGGCACGGGAAGCCCGAAACGTACAACAAAGTGAACGCCTGTACCACCTAAACCCTTAAACATGAAAAAATTTAGCAACCTACTGATTACCTTCTTACTGCTATTGATCACCAGCCCGGGCACCGCCCAGGTACAGGAACTCAAGCAGCTCGCACTGAATATCGAAAAACTGGCACAGTTCAGGGTCATACTCAAAGACATGAAGGAAGGCTATGAGATACTCACGAAGGGCTACAACACCGTAAAGGACCTGACCGAGGGCAATTTCGACCTCCATAAGACCTTTTTGGATGCCCTGCTTCAGGTCAGCCCTGCAGTGCGCAATTACAAAAGGGTGGGGGAGATTGTCGATTATCAGGTGGAACTGGTTGGCAATTCGAGCCGCCACCGCAACAAACTGCAGTCCAGCGGGCTTTTTGCCCCTGAGGAACTCGAGTATTTCACCCAGGTATACGACCGCATCTTTCGTGAAAGCCTGCGCGATCTGGAAGAGCTGACAGCGGTACTGACCGCCGGGGAGCTGCGCATGTCGGATGAGGAACGCCTCGCTGCCATTGACAGGATCTATCTCTCGGTGCAGGACAAATGCCTTTTTGTAAGGGATTTTAATTCGCAGACCGGGATACTGGCCCTGCAACGCGGCAGGGAAGCCCATGATGTGGAGGCGCTTCGACTACTGACCCAAACCAACCCTTAAACTAATTGTTATGGTTATTAAATGTCAAAATAAGATATGGGGCATGGCAGCAGTACTGCTCTTGCTTCCCGCTATAGGCTACAGCCAGTCGATGGCAGAGGAAATGAACGGCCTTCATGCCGTGCTGGACCAGCTGTATGTTGAGATGATGCCCCTGTGTAGTGACCTTATCGGGATATCCCAGGGCATTGCCGGTTTTGCGGCCCTGTTTTATATCGCCTCAAGGGTATGGCGGCACCTGGCCAATGCGGAGCCCATCGATTTCTACCCGCTGTTCCGTCCCTTTGTGATCGGTTTCTGCATTATTTCCTTCCCGCTGGTCATCGCCATTATCAACGGTATTATGAAACCCGCGGTCAGCGCTACCGATACCATGGTGGAGAATTCCAATGCCGCTATCGAGGAACTGTTACGCCAGAAGGAGGAAGCCATCAAGACCACGGACGCCTGGCAGATGTATGTTGGGGAAGACGGCAGCGGGGACCGGGAACGCTGGTACAAATATACCCACGAGGAGGATTCCGGGTCAGGGGAAGGGCTAATTGAAAGCATCGGCAATGACATCAAATTCGCCATGGCTAAGGCTTCCTATAATTTTCGGAATTCGGTCAAGGAATGGATGAGCGAGGTACTGCGCGTCCTTTTTGAGGCTGCGGCCCTCTGTATCGACACCCTGCGCACTTTCCAACTAATTGTCCTGGCCATATTGGGGCCACTGGTATTCGGATTGGCTGTCTTTGATGGCTTCCAGCATACCATGACCGTCTGGCTTGCCCGCTATATTAATGTGTTCCTGTGGCTGCCTGTAGCTAATATTTTTGGGGGCATCATCGGTAAGATACAGGAGAAAATGCTGCTGGTGGATATTGCACAAGTTAATGAGTACGGCGATACCTTTTTCAGCAGGACCGATATTGCGTACCTCGTCTTTATGATCATCGGTATCATCGGGTATTTTACGGTACCCTCGGTTGCCAATTACATCGTACACGCCGGCGGAGGCGGGGCTTTTGGACAGAAGGTAACCAGTATTTTCGGAGGTGCCGCCACGGCCGCAGCACGTACCACCTCCATGGGTGCCGGTATGGCAGCCGACGGGCTTGGGGATGCAGTTGGGAGGATGTCGGGGAGTTATTCCGGCCACGGCAGCAGCGGCCCCTATTTCGATAACGACAATTATATGAAAGATAAAGTAAAAGGCAATGAATCATGATGTTCACAAAAATTGACAATCTCGAAACCGCCTTCCGCCATGTAAAAACCTTTACAATGGTCGTGGTGGCAGCGAGTGCGCTGGTTAGTGTCTTTGCGCTCTACCAGAGCTACACGACAGTACAGCGGTTACAGGATAAGATCTACGTACTTGCCAACGGCAAGGCCATTGAAGCCTATGCCTCGGACCGCAGGGACAACATCGCGGTGGAAGCGCGCGACCACGTGCGCAATTTCCATCACTATTTCTTCACCCTGGACCCGGACGACAAGGTCATCCGTGAGAACGTGACCAAAGCACTCTACCTGGCTGACAACTCGGCAAAACGGGTGTACGACGACCTTAAGGAAGGCGGGTACTACTCCGGTATCATTTCGGGGAATATCAGCCAAGGACTCACCATGGACAGTATCGTGGTGAGCGTCGAGAACTATCCCTATTACTTCCGCTGCTATGCCAAACAACAGATCGTAAGGCCTACGAGCATCCTCAGGCGCAACCTGGTTACCGAAGGGCAGCTGAGGAACGTATCGCGCAGCGATAACAACCCGCACGGCTTTTTGATCGAGCGTTGGCGTACCCTGGACAACAAAGATATCGGAACCGAAAACCGCCACTAGCCATGAACGATAAAAATCAAAATAAAGCGTATAAGCCCAGCCTGCCGCAGCAAATGCACGCGTTCCGGCTGCGGACGCAACTGGCCTGGGTGGAATGGATGGAACTTAAGGCTGCAAAGCTTTCCCGAAAAGGGAAGTACATGTCATTGGGTCTTTTTATGGCTATATCCACAGGCTTTTGCACACTGATGCTCTTCGGAGGCCTCGGCAATCTAATAGGGTTTACAGCAAAACCGGATGCTATCCGTAGTGTTGCCGCCCCGCGGATTAGCAGTCCCGAAGTGCCGCCTGATGATTCCCTGCTACAGGAAAGGCTTGCTGCTTTCCACCACTACTGGGACAGCCTTTCACAATCAGCATCAGGACGAAAGACCCGCGACAGTTTGCAGCAGTCCCGGCCGGGACTACTGGACAGCATTTACATAGCCGAACAATTAATCAGAACTCAAAAATACGATAGGTATGAAAAACAATGAACCATCACCGATGCGCAGGAAAAGGAAAATCCTCTGGCTCCTGCCCCTATTGCTGCTTCCCTTTACCACGCTCTTCTTCTGGGCCATGGGAGGGGGAACACCGACCACTGCCGAGGGACAGCCCAAACGCGGCTTTAACCTGAAGCTGCCTGCTGCCAATCTGGAGGACGAAGACGCCTTCGACAAGATGCAGTATTATGACAGGGCTGCTCAGGATTCCACCAAGATCAATGACCTGAGGAAAAAAGACCCGAATTACTCCTATGACAACCTAAACGAAACTACCGATTCGGTTACCGGTACCGGCAGGCAGCGCAGTGGGCTCTCCATAAGCAATTTCCAGAGCCCCCAGGAGAAAAAAGTCTACGAGCAGCTGGAAGCACTACAACGTGCTGTCAGCAACCCACCGGAAGCCAAAAAAACATCACCTGCTGAACCCGCTGTTGAGCAGCCTGTAGCCACTACCAGCCAGAGCAGGGCATTGGAAGAGATGCTGCAATCCATGGAAACGGCATCGGAGCCGGACCCCGAACTGGCACAAATAGGCGGTATGCTGGAAAGTATACTGGACCTACAGTATCCTGAGCGCGTGCAGCAGAAACTACGCGAGCAGTCCAAAAGCAACAGGGGCAAGGTATATGGTATCGTTACGCAGCAAGAGCAGGAAGTTATTTCCGACATAGCGCCACAGCAATCCCATAAGATCGCATTTGCACCTACTTCTGTACACACCGGTTTTTACGGCCTTAATGAAGTGAGCACCGAAGCCTTTCAGGACAATGCGGTATCGGCCGTTATTTCCGAGACCCAGACTGTGGTCAATGGTGCTACGGTAAAAATGGAACTGGCGCAGGAAATCTATATTAATGGGCAGGTGGTCCCCAGAGGCACTTTTGTGGTGGGTACCGCTACCCTGAAAGGGGAACGCCTGACCATCGAAATACAGAGTATCCGACACGGCAATTCCTTATTCCCGGTGGAGCTGGCCGTATACGACCTTGACGGGCAGAGCGGCATTTACATACCCGGAGCCATCAACAGGGATGTCGCCAAGGCCTCGGCCGACCGCTCCATGCAGACCCTGGGGGTTACTACCTTAAGTGATTCCTGGGGTGCCCAGGCGGCAGGTGCGGGTGTTGAAGCGGCCAAGGGGCTGTTCAGCAAGAAAGTAAAGCTGGTAAAAGTGACCCTTAAAAAAGGCTACCGTATCCTGCTTAAAGATGAAAAACAAGACGAGTAATCCAAATAATCAGACTATGAAGACAACGTTTATTTTAAGATGTGTGCTTATGCTACTTCCTATTGGCCTTTGGGCACAGTACAGCGGATCGGCTCTGCCGGCCAACAGGGAAATCGGTATTTCCGAACAGCAGACCACCAGCCTTTTGTTCCCGTACCGTATCCTAAGCGTGGACAGGGGCAGCAGGGACATACTGGCCCAAAGGCCCAAGGGCCTTGAAAATATTTTGCAAATCAAGGCGGTGCAGGAGGATTTCCTGCAATCCAACCTGACAGTGGTCACCGCTGACGGGAAACTCTACAATTTCCTGGTGTACTATGAACCCTATCCCTACTACAGCGCCTATGACTTTACCGGCAAGGGTACGGGAGCCGTCGTGGCGGAGCAGACGGATAATGCCGCAATACTCGATGCCCTAGCCTCCAAAGCCTACCATGACCGGCACCGCATCCGCCTTAATGAAAAAGAAAACGGCATTATTCTGTCTGTTACCGGGATGTTTGTGGAGGAGGAGTATTTCTTTTACAGGATTACCATTGAAAACGCGACCAATATCAGCTACACAATAGACCGGCTTCGTTTTTTGGTCCGTGACCAGAAAAGGAGCAGGCGCACCGCCTCCCAGGATATTGAGATTGCTCCCATTACGGTGTGGGAGCCTATAGAAAAGGTACCTCCCAATACCCTGAAGACCTTTGTGGTGGTACTGCCCAAGTTTACCATACCGGACAAAAAGAACCTGTTTGTGGAACTGACCGAAGCCTCCGGGGGCAGGCACCTGCAGCTGAAGCTGCGTAACCGAAAGGCAACACAGGTAATGCCGCTACCGACTTTTAACGAATAACTA
>CEGD01002470.1_pt1 | contig 12474 bp, 10 predicted proteins | sample 306751 | NCBI WGS metagenome assembly CEGD01 (sample SAMEA2755657, study PRJEB7226) | microbial mat metagenome | biome: microbial mat; feature: hypersaline; material: grass silage | place: USA | collected 2014-02-19 | depth 0 m
CATCGCTTTGAACTGTTTGGCATTCAGACCGCGGGCTATAAACACCGGGTGATCTTTCCTTTAACGCTGAGTCTTACCGATCCGACGCAGCCGTTGCGCTTACGAGGGGCGGTGGATTACCTGATCTGCGCCGATATCTGCGTTCCTGGTCACGCCGAAGTCAGCCTAGACCTGCCTGTTGCCGCCGAGGGCGCGACCGGCGGGGCGGCTCTCGTCTCGGCAGCGGGGCATGAGATTGACCAGTTTCAGGCCCGTGTGCCGCAGGTTGGGACCGGGATCAGCCTAACGCAAGCGGTACTCGAGCCCACCGCCCCACAGTCCTTTCAGCTGGCGGTAACGATCACTGCCGAGCCTGCCTTGGGCGAAGACCTGGATCTGTTTGCCGAGGGCGATATTCCCGATCTTGGCCACGGCCTCATCTCGGGCAAGCCCACCATCAGCCGCAGCGCTGACGGAGGCCAAGCGGTGATCCGGGTGCCGTTGATGGCGGGCTTTAGTGTCGGACAGGCGATGACCCTGACCGTTGCCGATGGCGAGCGCGGCCTGGAAACGCCAATCAGTCCCGCAGTCGGAACCGGAGCCCCAGGCTCTTTCAGCGGCGCAGAGGCTGCCCCGCCGGTGCTTTGGACCATGCTTGCTTTGGCTTTGGTCGGGGGATTTATCCTCAACTTGATGCCCTGCGTCCTGCCGGTCCTTTCGCTCAAGGTCCTGGCGCTGGTCGGGCACGGTGGGCGCGAGCGCATCGAGGCCCGGCGGGCCTTTATCGCCTCGGCAGCGGGCATTGTTGTCGCCTTCCTCGCCCTGGCGGGGATCTTGATTGCCTTGCGGGCCGGTGGCGTGGCGATTGGCTGGGGAATCCAATTTCAACAACCGGCCTTTTTGCTGGTGATGATTGCCGTGCTGCTGCTGTTTGCTGCCAATATGGCGGGCCTGTTTGAAATCCGCCTGCCCGGTGCGGTCAACGCCATCGCCGGAAACGCTCCACGCCACGGACTGTTTGGCCATTTCCTCACCGGAGCCTTTGCCACCGTCTTGGCCACGCCCTGCTCAGCGCCCCTCTTGGGAACGGCGGTGGGGTTTGCCTTGGCTGCCGATGGCCCGACCATTGTGCTGATCTTTGCCACCCTTGGCTTGGGAATGGCCTCGCCCTATCTGTTGATCGCCGCGTTTCCTGGAATCGCCACCCGCTTGCCGCGTCCTGGTCACTGGATGCTGACGCTTAAGAAAATCCTCGCCCTCGCTTTGCTGGGCACCGCCCTATGGCTGGGTGCTGTTCTGTGGGGGCAACTCGCCCCAGAAAACAACGACGATAACGGATATAGCCAATGGGGCCGCTTTATCCCCGATGGCAACAGCCCCCCGCAAGCGATTGCCGCCGCCCTGACTGCTGGCAAAGTGGTGGTGGTCGATGTTACGGCCGATTGGTGCATCACCTGCAAGGTCAACAAGGCCGCCGTCCTTGACCGCGATCCGGTGCGCGCCCTGTTGGCTCAGCCCAATGTGGTGGCCCTACGCGCCGACTGGACCCGGCCTAACGATCACATCGCCGCCTATCTGGCTGCTTTTGGCCGCTATGGCATTCCGTTTAACGTTGTCTATGGCCCCAGCGCGCCGCAAGGCATACCCTTATCTGAATTGCTGAGCAGTGATGCGGTGATCTCAGCGGTCGAGCAGGCGCGTTAAAACGGTTGCCCCTGTGGGCACGGTCGGCGCGGTCGGCAAAGGGCCGCCGCATTTTTCTTTTGGTGTAAGGATAGACTGATGAATACACTCGCCTCCCCCATTGCTGTCGGCGACAGCTTGCCGAACGGCACCCACAAAATGGTCATCAATAGCGCCTTTGTTGATCGCAGCACGGCGGAACAATGGGGCCAGGGCCGCCATGTGGTCTTTGGCCTGCCCGGCGCCTATACCCCGACCTGCTCGGCCAAGCACCTGCCGGGATTTTTGGCGCGGGCGCAAGATTTCCTCGGCAAAGGCATCGCCTCGATCGCCTGCCTGTCGGTCAACGATGCCTTTGTCATGCGCGCCTGGGCCGAAGATAATGGCGCCGCCGAAGCCCTGGTGATGGTGGCCGATGGCAATGCAACCTTTACCCAGGCTCTGGGCTTGGCGATGGATGCCTCGGCCAATGCAATGGGAATTCGCTGCCGTCGCTTTGCGATGGTGATTGCTGACGGTGTGGTTGAACAAATTTTTATCGAACAACCCGGTGATTTTTCCATTTCATCCGCTGATCATGTTTTGCGCGCCTTGGGTTAGGTCTTTTCAATAGTCCTACTGGCATTAGGGGCACCGTCTGTGGTCGGTACCAGTACTGTTGCCCCCCCTGAATGCCTGTGATAGAGCAAAACACCTGTCGCCGTTTATGGCCGTGGCGACACTTTTTGTGCTGAGCCCGATTCTGAGAAGAGAGCCTTGCCGGTCATCGGCGCTTGGCCATAAAAGACCCCAACAGTGACAAAAAAAGACGAGGGATATTCCATGAACGTTGAAGCCCCAGCCGTGCTGGATCAGGTCGCGGTTTCTGCCGCTGGCAGTCCCATTGATGCCGCTACGCCGCGCCACGATTGGACGGTCGAAGAGATTATCGCTCTGTTCGAAACCCCGTTCATGGACTTGGTCTATCAGGCAGCCAGCATCCACCGCGCAAACTTTGATCCGCACAAGGTTCAACGGTCTTCCCTGGTCAATATCAAGTCCGGCAAATGCCCCGAAGACTGTAAGTACTGCTCGCAGTCGGCCCGCAACAAGGCCAAGCTTAAAGTCGAACCGCTGATGGCGATTGACGAAGTCCGCGCCGCCGCCGAGCAAGCCAAGGCCGCAGGCGCCAGCCGCTTGTGCATGGGCGCGGCCTGGCGGTCGCTGAAAAATAGCGACCTGCCGAAAATGGTCGAAATGATCAAAACCGTCCGCGGTCAGGGCCTGCAAACCTGCATGACGCTGGGAATGGTAACGGCAGAACAAGCCGCCGCCTTGCGCGAAGCCGGATTAGATTACTATAACCACAACGTCGATACCTCGCGCGAATACTACCCCGAGGTGATCACCTCTCGCACCTATGACGACCGCCTCAATACCCTGGCCGCCGTGCGCGATGCCGGGATTAAGGTTTGCTCGGGCGGGATTGTCGGCATGGGCGAAAGTCGCCGCGACCGTGCCGGAATGCTGTTTACCCTCGCCACCCTGCCGACCCATCCCGATAGCGTGCCGATCAACATGCTGGTGCCGATCGAAGGCACCCCCGCCCATCAGGCCAGCAACGGCGCACCGGGTGTTGACTCCATCGAATTCGTGCGCACCATTGCCGTTGCTCGGATCACCATGCCGCATTCGATTGTACGTCTTTCAGCCGGTCGCGCCGCCATGGATGACAGCACGCAAGCCTTGGCATTCCTCGCCGGGGCCAATTCCATGTTTTATGGCGAAGGCCTGCTGACCACCGAAAACAGCGCCGTCACCCGCGACGATGCTCTGTTTGCCCGCTTAGGCTTAGATGGCATGGCGCCGAACGCTAAGGACTAACGGGGTCGTTCTTTCAGGCCAGTGGGTCAGTGTTGCCCTGTCGGGCGGCCTTTTTGCACGGCGCGACCCCGAACCCGTTTATAACGGAATGCGTTTTACGAATATCGTATTGCGGTTTTTATACTGCAGGTCAGCAGACTCTGTTGCCAACGGGGCGCGGGGCGGCTTTGCCAAAAGCCGAGCCGTCCCGCTCCCGATCAGCCTTTAGGCGGCAGGCGTATACAGCCGGTTGTGAAGCATCAGACTGCCCTTAAGGCGGCTGACATTTTTTGCCACCGCAAGCACAGCCAAATCAATCAACGGCTCGACGAGGATCACCGACATATAAGCCAAACCAAACGAGCCGATTTCTGCCAGGTTTTCAGCGCTAAAGCCGTGCCCATAAAGGGCCCAAAACGCCACCCAGCCGACAATTCCCGCCTGATAGGACGTCGATAAGGCCAAGGCCTGGGTATAGCTGACATCTTTATAGGCGGTTTTCTTGGCAATGACCTTACCCGCAAGCAGGCTCATCAAATAAAGCGGCACCAGCAAAGTGGTGACGTTCATCCCGTATTGCGGCAGGTCTGCCGGGGCAAAAAACAAGCCTTGGATGAGCAGCCCCAAAGCCAAACCAATGGCAGCGGCACCACTGCCGAAAATCAAAAACAGGGTTGATCCCAAGATCAAGTGGACCTCGGAAACGCCCACGGGATGGTGAGGAAGAACTTGGAAAAAGCTAAAGACCAAGGCCGTCGTCACCACTGAGCGTGAGGCCAGCGACGCTAGGCCTCCGTCATTTTTAAGGGTGTCATAGGCCATCTTTGCCGCCAGTCCAAAGCCGCCGGCAGCAGTGGCATAGCTCAAAGCAATTTTGGCGCCGTTAACGACGCCGGGTTCGATATGCATCTGTGTTCCTTTCGCTGCGCCCAACGCACAGCAGGTTTGAGATCAAGGCTCACAGGCTGGTTTCCTGACTCGCGCAATAATGCCAAACGCCGCCTTCCCAGGGGTTTCCCAGTGGCATAGTGGCTTTGGCTTGCGCTCACAGTTGCGTGGGCAGTCACGGATCAAGCCCCAATTGGGTCATCTCTCCCGTGTTCCCATTTAATCCAGAGGGCTGAGCCCCCTTGGAACCTGAGCGGCGAAATTTTGGCATAGGATGCAGGCGGCGTGCAATCGCCTTGATAACAATCACGCCAGGGCTCACCATTCCCTGCGATGGGCTTTTATCGCTAAAATCCTAGGCGGTAAGGCAGCTGGTAAAAATTTATTGTCTTTTTAAAAATAGAATATTGACGAAACTGTTTTAGGGGGCTAAAAAGCGCCTCCACCGCAGCCCAGCGGCGTCAGAAATGGCGAAACGGGAAAGACCACCTGCCCAGGTGGCGGAATTGGTAGACGCGCAGGTTTCAGGTACCTGTGGCCGAAAGGTCGTGGAAGTTCGAGTCTTCTCCTGGGCACCATCTCTCTTCAGTAAATCAATGCCTAGACAGCGTTGCTTTTCTGTAAAAGAGGGAGAAAATCCATCCGTTTGGCAAAGCATCGGCACCCCGCAAGGGAGCGTTCCGGGACTTCGCCAAGCGGATTTTTTTTGCTCTTTTGCGCGCTGTTGCGCACACTGCCCGCCGCCGCATAGCCCAAGCTATGCATGATTTTCCCGTTGACCGCCGTTTCCACGAGGGACCGATGACCATTCATTACCATAAAGGCGACTTGCCCGAGGACCTAACCTTTCAGGGCGCCATTGCCGTTGACACCGAAACCATGGGCCTGTCGTTGGTGCGTGACCGCCTGTGCGTGGTGCAGTTGTCTGCGGGTGACGGCGATGCCCATGTGGTGCAGGTTGGCGGCGTTTATGGCTATGACTGCCCGAATCTTAAGCGCGTTTTGGCGGATACCAGCCTGTTGAAAATTTTCCATTATGCCCGCTTTGACGTCGCACAAATCCGCCGCGCCCTGGGTGTGGAGGCCGTGCCGCTCTATTGCACCAAAATTGCCAGCAAGCTGACGCGCACCAACACTGAAAGCCACAGCCTTAAAACCCTCTGTTCAGCCCTACTGGGAATCGAACTCTCCAAGGAACAGCAGTCTTCGGATTGGGGAACGGCGGATGACTTAAGTGAACGCCAGCTCGCCTATGCTGCGTCGGATGTTTTGTACCTGCACCGCCTAAAAGACATCCTCGAAGGCCTGCTGGTCCGCGAAGGCCGGGCCGACATTGCTAAGGCTTGCTTTGAGTTTCTGCCCACCCGCACGGCGCTGGACTTGCAGGATTGGGAAGATATGGACATCTTTAGTCACTAATCTGCTACCTTTGCGGCACAGTTTCGGTGTGGGTATTGCGGCCACCGCCTTTGGTGGCTTTGATCCCCACACGACTGTTGCTTTAAACCGAGAGACCCGATGAGCGAAATTCTCCGTCCTGCTGCCGTTTCGACGGCGTTGACCACGCTGACACCTGCCGAGCAAAACCAAGCTCTCGCCTCTGCCCGCCGCACCTTAGCGGCGGAGGTCGAAGGCCTGAATGCTTTGGCCCGCGAACTGAACGGAGAGTTCCTCGCGGCCCTGGCGGTGATCCAAGGTGCTAGCGGGCGGGTGGTTGTGTCGGGCATGGGCAAGTCGGGCCATGTGGGCAATAAAATCGCTGCCACCTTGGCCTCGACCGGAACGGCGGCGTTTTTCGTTCACCCTGCCGAGGCTAGCCATGGCGATTTGGGGATGATCACCGGCGATGATGTGGTGATTGCCATTTCCAATTCCGGCGAAACCCGCGAGCTGTCGGACGTGATCGCCTTTACCCGTCGCTATCAAATTCCCTTGATTGCTATTACCGGACGAGCCAAAAGCACCCTGGCCGAAGCGGCAGATGTGGCGTTGGTTCTGCCCACCGCTGCCGAAGCTTGTCCGCACGGATTGGCCCCGACCACATCAACCACCATGACCCTGGCCTTAGGGGATGCCTTGGCGGTGGCATTGCTGGAACTCAAGGGCTTTACCGCGAGTGATTTCAGCATGTTCCATCCTGGCGGCAAGCTGGGGCAGCGCTTGCTAAAAGTCGCCGACCTGATGCACAGCGGGGCTGATTTGCCCCTGTGCGCCGCCGATCAGTTGATGGCTCAGGCGCTGGTCGAAATGACCTCAAAAAGCTTTGGCTGCGTCGGCGTGGTGGAAAATGACGCCTTGGTCGGGGTGATCACCGATGGCGACTTGCGGCGGCATATGGCCCCGGACCTGACCGACAAGACCGTACGCGCGGTGATGACGCAAAACCCGAAATCAGTGCCACCGTCGTTGTTAGCCGCCGAAGCCTTGCATTTGATGAACAGCCGCAAAGTCACCAGCCTTTTCGTGGTTGATGGCCTCGCCCCGGTGGGCATTTTGCATATTCATGACCTGCTCAGAGCAGGTATTGCATGAGACTCCGGCGCGCCCATCCCCAAGCCGCTCTTGGTCCGGCAGACGATCAAACCAGCCCTCGATCTGCGCCCGCGCCGATCGAGGACCTGTCGCCTGCCGTGGACAAAGACGACGGCCTCAGGCTGTTGCTCGCCCCCTCTGCCGCCGACCGGATTACCCCCAGCCGCCGCCGCTTACCCCACTACAGCCAAGTTGTCTCCTGGAGCAAAATAGCCCTGCCTGCCATTGCCGTGGTGTTGGCGGCTTTGGTGATCATCTGGCCGCAATTGGAACGCGCCGGCGATGATGCCTTTTCCTTTGGCATCAGCACCATTAGCGAACGCGGAGTGAATTTAGAACAAGTGGTCAATGCGCGCTTTTTTGGCACCGATACCGACCGCCAGCCTTATTCGGTGACGGCTGACCTCGCCGAAGAAACCGAACCAGGATCGCGGGTGGTCCGCTTGGATCATCCACAAGCTGACATCGCGCTCAATGATGGCGCTTGGATGATGATGACGGCGCAAGAAGGGCTGTATCATCAACAAAGCTCACTGCTGCAGTTGCAGGATGACGTCAGCGTTTTTCACGACGGCGGCTATGAACTGCATACCGAAAGCGCCAGCATCGACATGCCCGCAGGCATGGCCCAAGGCGAAAGCCCAATACAAGCCCAAGGGCCCTTTGGCACCCTGACAGCCGAAGGCTTTATCATCAATCGTCAGGCCAAAACCGTCACTTTTACTGGCAAAGCGCATTTAGTGCTGCGTGATAACGCCGCCACGATCCCGGCGCCTGCGCCGCTGCAAGAGGAGCGTTAACCATGCTGCCCGTGTTTGCCCGCCTGCACCGTCTGGCCGTGCGGCCTGTCGCTATTGCCTCACTTGCTGTTGTTTTGGCATCAGCTGTGATTGCCCCTGTCACCTCCTGGGCACAAGCGGCAGCGGCAACCGGCAGCGGTTTGGACATGACCAACGACTCGGCGGGGCCGGTCGAGGTCGAAGCCAATAACGGCATTGAATGGCAACAGGGCCAACAGCGCTTTGTTGCCCGCGGCAATGCGGTGGCTAGCCGGGGTTCGGTCTCCATTCATGCTGATGAATTGATCGCCTATTACGGTGACAGCACCGGCGGGGGAACCGGCGACGGTGCCGCCCAGGCGGCGGGCATGGGCGACATTAAACGGCTAGAGGCGCATGGCACGGTGATGATCGTCTCGCCGACCGAAACCGCATCGGGGACCGACGCGGTTTATGACCTGCAAACGGGTTTGGTTACCCTGACCAGCAGCGCCGGGCCGGTGCGCCTGGAAACGCAAAAGGAAACCGTGACAGCCCGCGATGCTTTGGAATACGATGTGCGGGCTCAGGTGGCTGTGGCGCGCGGTGATGCTCGCCTTATCCAGGCGGGCCGGGTCTTGCAAGCCCCCCTGCTGACCGCCCATCTGGTGACCGTCAACGGCAAAAGCGAACTCAGCACCGTCGACGCAACCGGCGGCGTGTTGATTACCACCGAAAAAGAAACGGCACGCGGCTCGCAAGGCAAATATAATGCCAAAACAGGTATCGCAACCTTAACCGGTTCGGTTACACTGACCCGAGGCCAAAACGTCCTGCAAGGCGGCATGGCTACAGTCAATATGAAAACCGGCGTCAGTTCCTTGAGCGGATCCTCTGCCACCGATGGCAAAGCGCGCGCTGTCTTCTCTCCTGGTAAAGCCGCGCCCGGCGGTCAATAAGGGCGCCCAGGGGAACAGCAGACAGAGCCCGGATCCTTAAAACCAGGATATGGCGCCCTGACAGGTGGTTCCCTTACGCGCATGGCTGATCCAACCCTCGACACTTTTAAGGCCGCAGACAGCAGCGACGCTCTGATTTCAACGCCGCGCATGGCGGATGAAAGAACAGGATTGCGCGTCTGCAATATCGGCAAACGCTATAAGCGCCGCCCGGTGCTGCGCGATGTGTCTTTGTCGGTACGTCGGGGCGAAGCCGTCGGCTTGCTTGGCCCCAATGGCGCCGGGAAAACCACCTGCTTTTATTGTGTCACCGGCCTGATCACCCCCGACGCAGGCACCATCGAACTGGACGGCAAAGACATCACCGCCCTGCCGATGTACCGCCGTGCCCGCCTGGGCATTGGCTATTTGCCACAAGAAGCCTCGATCTTTCGCGGCATGACCGTTGAAGGCAACCTGATGGCGGTGCTCGAAGTCGCCGAGCCCAAGGCCCACCGCCGCCAAACCCTGCTCGAAGACCTGTTGGCTGAGTTTTCCATCAGCCATCTGCGCCGCGCCCCGGCCTTATCGCTGTCAGGGGGAGAACGGCGCCGGGTGGAAATTGCCCGTGCGCTCGCCTCCGACCCGCATTTTATTTTGCTTGATGAACCCTTGGCCGGCATTGATCCCATCGCGGTGGGCGAAATCCGCGATCTGGTCGCCCATCTTAAAGACCGTGGCCTTGGCGTTTTGATCACCGACCACAATGTGCGCGAAACCCTCGATATCATTGATCGGGCTTATATTTTGCACGATGGAACAGTGATGATGGAAGGGGCACCATCCGAAATCGTCGCCCACGAAGGGGTGCGCCGGGTCTACCTGGGCGACACCTTTAGTCTGTAACGCAGGCCAGCAGGAGAAACGCCATGGCCATGCAGCCCAGACTCGATCTTCGTCAAACCCAGTCTCTGGTGATGACCCCGCAGTTGCAACAAGCGATCAAGCTGTTGCAGCTTTCCAACCTGGAGCTCTCTTCTTTCGTCGAAGAAGAGCTTGAGCGCAATCCGCTGCTCGAACGCGAAGAGGCCGCCGCTGACGTGCCACGGCAAGAAAGCCTGGCCGAAGAACGCCGCGACGCCGATACCCTGCTGGTCGACCGATCCGATAGTGGCGGTAGCGAAGCCCCATTGGATGTGGAGCTTGATAACTCCTATGACGAAGGCAGCCCGCTTGAAGGCCCGTCCTATGACCCAGACGACCTCACCGCTTGGTCGCGCAGCGAAGGCGGCAGCGGCGGATTCGATGGCGACGAACGGTCGTTAGAGGAAACTTTGACCGAGGAGATCAACCTGCGCGATCACCTCAGCGCTCAGGTGGCCTTGGAACTCTCCGCCCCTGCCGATCGCCTGATCGGCCTCGCCTTGATCGACAGCCTAGACGACGCGGGCTATCTGCGCGCTGACCTCGCCGAAGTCGCCGATGGGCTAGGGACCACAATTGACCATGTGGCCGCCGTTCTTGCCCGGGTTCAACGCTTTGACCCCGCTGGGCTGTTTGCCCGCTCGCTGCAAGAATGCTTAGCCCTGCAGCTCAAAGACCTTAACCGCTATGATCCGGCGATGGAATCCTTGCTGGCCAATCTTGATTTGGTGGCCCGTCGCGATTTTGCAGGCCTGCTCAAGGTCTGCGCGGTCGATAGCGAAGACCTGCAAGAAATGCTCGCCGAGCTGCGCGCCCTCGATCCCAAGCCGGCCTATCGGTTCGAAGGCACTGCTGCCGAACCGATCACCCCCGACGTTCTCATGCGCCCCAATCCCGAGGGCGGCTGGATTGTCGAGCTTAACCCCGAGACTCTGCCCCGAGTCTTGGTCAACAATCGGTACTATAGCAAAGTCAGCAAGGCGGCACGGTCTAAGGACGAAAAAGCCTTTATCAGCGAAAACTTTCAGACCGCATCATGGTTGGTCAAATCATTGGATCAACGCGCCCATACCATCTTGAAAGTCGCCAGCGAATTGGTGCGCCAGCAAAACAGTTTTTTTGAACGCGGCATTCAGGGCTTACGGCCCTTGATCCTGCGCGATATTGCCATCGCTATCGAAATGCACGAAAGCACGGTCAGTCGTGTTACCTCAAACAAGTATATTGCCACTCCGCGCGGCATTTTCGAACTAAAGTACTTCTTTACCCAGGCGATTGCCGGATCTGACGGCGGCGATAGCCATTCTGCCGAGGCCGTGCGGCACCGAATCAAAGCCTTGATTGATGCCGAACCGCCCAAAAAGATCCTTTCCGATGATTCCATCGTCGAGATCCTAAAAAAGGAAGGCATTGATATTGCCCGGCGCACGGTGGCCAAATACCGGGAAGGGATGAAAATCCCCTCCTCGGTACAACGACGGCGGGAAAAGGCAGTGATGGGCGACGGAATGGGCTAACGCCTTAGGGAATAGACCTTTTTCACTATACGCTTTCACCTCCACCTGGAAAATCCGTTGCGATCTAGCAACAGTGTGATTTTTTTGCCGAAAAAACAGGCTCTTACCCCGATCCCTGCAAAAAAAATTACCATTTTAGGGGGGCGCAATCTGTTGCAGAGGCTTTTTCGCAGGCAAGACACCGTGGTATAATCCTCCCTATGGAAGCAGCGCCTTGACTCGGATAGGGGCGGTGGATATGGTGCGCCCTTCTTAAAAACAAGAAGGTCCCAAACACCGCCAAGCCCCACGCCTCAGGCTAAGGACGATTGATGGTGCTTATGGTCATGCCACAATATAGGAATCGAAGACCCCATAACCCGCTGGCCGCGCAACGTATGCCCAGAGCCAGCGCTCTGCTTAAATCAGCAGAGTCTTAAATGGGGGAAGACGGAAGGGTAAGTCAGATGACTAGCCCCTCCCACACAGGCTTTGTTCCCAGCCATTCAGCGAAACCGCGCTTGGCGTGACGGCATCCCAATGGGGATCGCCGCAAGGACGAAAGCCACGACAACGACAGGATGATGTGCTTAAAAAGGGCGCCCCACTTTCGGAGCCCTAGAACGGCGCTGAATTCTGTCAGGGTTAAACAATAATGGCGAAGGCCACAGCCCATAGCATTGCCATGGGCGGCCTGTCGAAAAGCCAAAGAGGGCTCACACATGGATATCACCAATCTCGTCTGTCCCGAGAGCGTGGTGGCAAGCCTGAAGGCAACAAGCAAGAAACAGGCCTTGCAAGAGCTGGCTAAAACAGCCGCAACCCTGACCGGCCTGCATGAAAGAGCAATTTTTGACGTTTTGCTGGAGCGCGAACGCTTGGGCACCACCGGGGTCGGTAACGGCATCGCCATCCCCCATGGCAAGCTGCCGCAGCTCAATCAGCTGTATGGGATTTTTGCCCGCCTTGATCGTTCGATTGACTTTGACGCCATCGATGATCAACCCGTCGATTTGATTTTCCTGCTGCTGGCCCCAGAAAGCGCCGGCGCTGATCATCTCAAGGCCCTAGCCCGTGTTTCTCGTTTGCTGCGCGATAAAAGCATGTGCGAGAAGCTGCGCGCCACTTCGACCACCGATGGCCTATATGCCCTACTCTCGACCAACGAAGCGCAGGCCGCGTAAAGCACGGCGGTTTGCCAAAATTTAAAAACCATAAACCCCGAGCAGGCCGATTGGCTTGCTCGGGGTTTATGGTCTAAACGGCCTCAACGCAATCGCCACGCGCGTACTCGGGATTTGAGTTGGTTTAACGCATAGGCGTCGTCGCAGGGGCTATGCCCCTGCTCGGGATTTGAGTCGGTTTAACGCAAATGCGTCGTCGCAGGGGCTATGCCCCTGCTCGGGATTTGAGTCGGTTTAACGCATAGGCGTC
>CEGD01000116.1_pt1 | contig 12442 bp, 15 predicted proteins | sample 306751 | NCBI WGS metagenome assembly CEGD01 (sample SAMEA2755657, study PRJEB7226) | microbial mat metagenome | biome: microbial mat; feature: hypersaline; material: grass silage | place: USA | collected 2014-02-19 | depth 0 m
AACTAAAATTATTTATTACTATGGCTATTGAGCAAACAGTTATTGTTGATAAACTCAAAGAAGAGGGTATCAATGAAACATTAGGTAACGGTTTATCATTCGAAACGGATGCCGATTTAGGTGTTTGGGTTGAAGCTTACAAATCGGGACTTCCTGCACAAAAAAAAGATTTAACTGAGTACACAAAAGAAGAACTGGAGGAGATCGCTAAAGATCCACAATTCAAAGGCGCAAAAGGATTGCAGGGCTTATTGGACTCAATTAGACAAAAGAAAGCTGAACCGATTAAAAAAGATGATCCAAAAACAGATGATTCAATTGCATTGGCATTGAAAGAACTGAAGGATCAATTATCGGAACTAAAAGGACAAAAGGCTATCGAGTCATTTGATGCATTAGTTTCTAAGGTCGGAAAATCTGAATCTCTTAGCGATGTTCACATCAATAGAGTTAAGAAAGGTTTAAAATCTGATGCTACCGAGGCGGATATTAAAGCTGAAATTGTTGCTTATAAAAAAGAGTTGGCAAGTATTGGCGTTAAAGAATTCGGTACTCCAGGATCAGGTAATAGTAATGTTTACAAGCCAAGCGAAAGCTTATCGGCTAAATATGCTGCAAGGCATAAAAAGAAACAAGAAACTAAAAAATAAACTATGGAATTGATTATAGGGGGTGCAGACCCCATTGAAAAAATCCTATGGAATGAGGCAAGAGCTCCTAGAGCAACCGCTGGGGGTACGTTCGTTACCTCTGAACTTCCAACAGGTACATTGTGGCTATTAAAAGGCACACCATGTAAATTAAATTACGCTACTGGCGCGATTAATGCAGTGAAGTCTGCTAAAGTAATCACAGGAGGAACAACAACTATCCCCAGAGTGGGTAAGAATCATTTATTTAAAGTTGGCGATTTCGTATTTAAATCAGTTGACGGTCTAGCTGTAACCATTAATGCAATCGATACGACCACTTCCGCTGATTATGATGTTGTTACTTTAAGTGCTGCATTTACTGGATTAGTAGCTGATGATATTTTAATGCAATCTGTTGCCGCCGGTGCGACTGCAGGAGCTTTGAAATACAAGCCTAACGGACTACTTGGAAACAATAAGAAGATTGACGCTTCACCTTTAATTACTCCTATTATTGGTGCTTTGGAAATTGAAACGGCTAATCTGCCTTTCAATATAGCATCTCTATTTATTACAGAATTGAATATTCAACAAACCTTTATGTTCGTATAATTATGCCAGCAACTATATTAGAATCAGTATTGGCCAAGGGTCAAGACTTCATGGCATTTTTAGATGATGCCGCATCAACATGGGATGCACCATTTTGGCAAACTTCAGGCTTTGCTACAGAAGATGAAACTTTAGAGAGAACTTACGAGGGCGTTTTATCAACATCTGAAGCCGTTCCTGCTGCCGCGATTATTGATTTTTCGGGCGAGTTCCCGTTGATGACAAGACCGACAATCTCAACTTTATCCGGTAAGATTCCGACAATGGCCGGAAAATTGCAAATGGATAAGGAAGAAATTCGTAAATTTTACGAATGGCAGGATAAATTATCTTCTGGTAAGATAACAGGTCTTAATGAGCTTAAGTTACTGGATTTCATTTATCCTGATTTAAAGCTTGCCACAACCGCCCCTCATAAGCGTATTGACCACATGATGTTGGAGACAATTTCCACTGGCTATACAACTATGGATAAAACAAATAACCCTAATGGTGTTACTTGGAATGCTCTTGATTGGGGGGTAGATAAAAAATATGTTACTACAGTGTGGAGTGATACTGCTGCCGTACCAATTACTGACATTCACAACACAGTGAAGTATTGGAGAGCTAAAGGTATCGAAATGAAGTATATGTTAATGAACTATACTACATTCTATCAGATGCTAGCAACGACTCAATTTGTAAATAAATTTGGGTTAGCATTGACTAAAGGTGCTGCTAAAACAGAGCAAGCTCAATTGCCTGTAATCGGTAAGGATGTTGTAAACGCTCATTTTGTAGCAATGGGATTGCCTGAGATTATAATCGTTAATCAGCCGGTTGATATCGCAGCAAGAACAGGTATTCAAACTTCAACAACTCCATTTGCTGATAGTCGTGTTACTTTCGTGCCTAGTCTTGATTTTGGAAAAGTTGTGTGGACATATACAAACGCACAAAGAAATCCAGATCCAGCTAAAATGTTTGCCGTTAGCAACCTTACTTCTATCTACAGATGGGCAGAAGGTGATAATGAGTTTACATCTTATGAGCTAAATGCAATTTTCGTTTTGAATATCGCAAAGCAAATGAGTGTAATGTTAACTGATGCAACTTCAGCTTAATGACCAATAAAGAAGCTTTCATGATTTATTTCCAAGACAGCTCCACCGCGGAGTTTGTCTTGGGGACTAAGTCAATAGATCCAACATTATCAGACAAAAATGAAATTTCAGGAGCATGGGGCATGATCGAGAAGGCAACTTCTGCAGATTATTCTCAGGGTCGCACATCGGAGACGCTATCAAATAGTGCTCGTGCAAGGCTTATAAATAATGCGAAACAGATTTTGAAAGCTAATGGTATTTATTATAATGATGGTACAACTCCAACTGTAAGTTCAGTGATATGGTAAATAGATACGGATACACATGGGAATATTTAACCACAAGCGGAGGCGGTGAGGATGCGGATGGAAATCCGATTGCAGCAGTTGAGGTTTGGGTGCCTTTCGATTGTGACGTTCAGGCTGGATTATCTGGTGGAAGTTACGCAGCGGGGGTAAATGGTGACAATATTACCGTTACCTATTCTCTATTTACTAAAGTTGATGTTCTGGGGGCTGTTCGTGTTCGTTCTGATGCTGGTATTGAATTCAACGTTTTGCAGATTCATGATTACAAAATAAATCGCGAGATATGGGTTTAATTCCTGAATTTAATCAGGCTACTTTAGCGGCTCAATTACAGCGATTCGCTAATGATAATGAGAAAAAATTCATTGAGGCTTTGGCTTATATTGGTGAGGAATTTGTGAATAAGGCTAGGACTGTAAGAACTTATCAGGATCGAACTGGGAACCTTAGAGCATCTATTGGTTATTCTGTTGTGAAAAATGGAAGTCCGGTAAAGTTTCAGGATTTAAACGATTTCGGCAAGCAGAAAATTGCAGAAGGTACAAATAATGGGATCTATTTAATCGTTTTCGTTGGAATGGAATATGCTCTATATGTCGAGGCTAAAGGTTATGACGTTCTAACCGGATCAAGGCCGTCTCGATCAGAAGTGGTATCATTATTTAAAGATTTGCTAAATGAGTAACACAAGCGACATAATTAATTTAATTCGGGATGTTGTAAATCCAATCGGTTTAAAAGTGTGGAAATTTTCTCATCCAATCGATCAGGAAGGAAAAGAACGAATCGTTTTAAATTCAATTCCTAATAATCAGGTTCGTGCCGGTTCTTTTAAGCAGAATAATGATGTTGTGAATATAAATATTTTCGTTCCGAAGATTAACGGATCCCCAGATTCGGCAAGGATTGAGACATTAGATAATTTAGTACAGAATGCACTTGAAAGCTTCAGCGGTACTACAACGAGAGTCGGGTATTATTACCTAGATCCTCAGCCCTCTCAGACTTTTAACGAGTCAGATAAAGAAACATTAACAAATATTAGAATAGAAGTAACTTATACATAAAAAATTATGGCAGATATTAATAAGTTTGAATTAGGTGGAGTCACAAAATTTGAAATGGGCGATGTTGGAGCGAATGGAGTAATGGGCTCTGTATTAACTCAATATCTAGGAATTAAAGAGGGTACGTTTACCTTTAGTATTGCGGCACCTAGCGCAACAGATATTAACATAGAGGAAAGTGATTTTGCTTACACTCAGCAATTATCAGGATCGCCAAAAAGCTTTTCTTTTGAATTATTTGGATTGCACTTGTCGGAATTACCTAAGTTCTTAGGCGGTACGTTTACCGCTGGAGTTGGTGGAACTAAAGATAAATGGGAGGCACCAAGCGCGATTCCTAGCATCTTTCAATCAATTGCGATTACGTCGGTTGATAGTGATGGAAATGTAGGGGTTTACAGCTATGTGAAGTGTAGAATTTACGCTGAGCAAACGCAAACAACTACAAAAACTGACTTGGTAGGATTACAGGTAACTGCATCTATCTTGCAACCGGTTGACGCTTCAGGCAATCCAACTACTCCGTATTATGTTGAAGGAGAACAAATCGCTTAATAAAAATTAAAAGCCGATACAGAAAAATTAAAAAGCCGACTATTATGGGGTCGGCTTTTTTTTGTTTAAATATTTAAGAATTTCCTTGCAGATTCAGAAGATAATGTTTTATACCAATCGATGCCACCATGTTTTTCACAAATAGATTGCATTTCTTCAATTGGTATTCTTCCGACATTATCGGTAACGTCAAATCCAGTTTCATTAAAAGGTATTTCTTCGCCTTCTTCATCCCAATTTGAACTACCCCACATTTCAGAATGTTTCCACATATCTTTTTCATTCATACTCGGAAAACCAAATTCAAGTTCTTTCCAGTCAACCCCCATTGTTCTATACCCATTTTCAGAAGAGCAATAGTTCCCATTGTTTATTTGCAAGCTTACATTAAAACCATCCTTGCAATGTATTCTAGGGCAAAAGAAATATTGGTTGTCATAACTCATTTTCTCACCCATAATACTTTTGTTCATGTTTGCTACCGAGCCTTGGAAAATACTCATTACAATAAGTCTAAAATAATGTTCAAGTTTCATCTAATTTATCTTTAAGTGATTATTAATTACCTCACAAATATAAAACAAATTTACTAAACCTGCAACATGTTATAAAACATTTTAGTATCTTTGTCCCTATGGATCTAATACAAGAATTAAAAAAGCAAGCCGATATAATTCGGAATAAATCAGCCTACTACGGCAAGATTGAAATAAAACCGATCACAGTCGGACAGTTAATAGCAATCAGCCCATACTTAGCACAAATTCAAATCGAGGGAGAGATTAAAACACCTGAAGATTTTCATGAAAAAGTGGTACCACAACTAACTAATTTTACAGATCCATTACGGGCTATCTTTGATGAACTATTCGAATGCGATTTTGATAATTTACTTCCTATTGATTTGTATAATCTGCTTGGAATAACTTTATCGCAAATAGACACTGGAAATTTTACGAAAGCCATTACATCCGTAGAACTCCTGTCAAGAAATCAACGGGAGGATCTGATGGCGTTACAGAGAGAACTAAAATCTTCAACGAGGTAAATCTATTGGTTGTAGCTCAAAAGAGTCTTAATATAGGCTATAAAGAAGCTTTGGAGATGCCGTACTGGTTGCTGATGGTAATGCTGATAGATAACAATGTCTTACACGAAAGGCCGGACAAAGAAGATAAAGAAGTCAAGAAAGGTTCAGGGATGGGATTGGCCGCATATATGTAAAAGGAAAGCCCCTATTTTAGTAGGGGCTTTTGTTGTTATAATGCTAATAATTCATCTTTTTTATTCTTATAAATTTCTCTCGCCTTATTCGTTCGCTCTAATTGATCTTTAAGAATATTGATTCTTCTAATATTTCTAATTCCGAAACTTTTCAATGCCATTTCTTTTGTTGTGTAGGCATATCGCTTCCCGTGTTGACATTTAGATATGTACCTGTCTTTAGGGTAACCTTTTATTACGTAGCAGCAATTAGTTTCTCTAATCACATCAAATCTAAGCAATATAACTTTGGCTATTGGATCTTCCAGAATGTTATCTTCATCTCCGTAATCTGTTACTTCATTATACCTATATAATTCCATAATCTATTCTTCAAAATAATTAAATACATCAATAATGTTACTTTCACTAACTGAAGGAATCTCAAATGGGACAATTGAATCAGCTAATTTCTCTTTCATTTTAGTTGAAGCATTTTCAACTGTATCGGATTCAATCAAGTTGTATTCGATGATTTTTTTCTCTTTCCCATCGACCACATCCAGATAAACAACTTTCGCTTTAAATAAGCGATCGCCATTTCCGTTACGGTAAACCGCTGAGATATTTGATTCCTTACCTGCAATTACCTGAACTTCTCCAAGTTCTTTAATTGTTCGCGCTTCCATTTCGGTTAGGGAGACTGCATCTACTAGGTAGTTTTCTTTTACTACTTTTTCATCTTGGTTCGTGTACTTTACTTTTGCTTCGAAATAATTCATAATACTAAATTTAGATTGATTTATAATTGATCGTTATGCTTTGCGGCAATAGACCTTAATTGTTCAGCCATCGCCATAAAAGCCTGTTCGTCATAACCTGGCGTCATATCGTTTTGCACTCTTTCGATATTAAATACTTTCATTCCTTCTATTTCTGCTTGGATAGCTAACACTTCGGCTAATCTTTTTACATCGTATTCGTTCATCCTTTGATTTTTAAATTCAAAACAAACTTACTAAAACTATTCGACATTAGCAACATGTTTTAAAACATCATTAAATTTTAGTATCTTTGAATAAAATTATATATAGATGGCAAGCGGTACAAATATTGGAAGTTTATTTTTTTCGACCGGCGTGGATTTCAGCGGCTTCAAAAGAGACGCAAAGCAAGGACAATCAGCATTATCAGGACTTTTCAATCCTGCAATTATTGGTAGTGCCGCATTAGGCGCGGCAATGGTTAAGTTAGGATCTGAGGCTTTAGACTTCGCGCGGCAATACGAAACAGCATTCGCAGAAGTTCAGACAATCTCACAATCAGCGCGCGAAAATGCGGATGAGATGCGAAAGTCTATTCTCAAAATGACTACTGAAATACCGGTTGGTGCGATTGATTCAACAAAAGCACTCTATCAAATTGTTTCGGCTGGATTTGATGGAGCTGACGCAATGAATGTTCTGGAAATTTCAGCTAAGGCTGCTGTGGCTGGGGTAACGACTACGGCAATTGCTGCGGACACCTTGACGACTATTATAAATGCTTATGGCTTGGACGCTTCAGAGGCAACAACAATATCAGATCAGTTATTTAAGACCGTAGAACTTGGTAAAACTACCCTTGCAGAGATTGGTGGATCGTTTTCAAACGTGGCATCTTTAGCTGCAGCTTACGGGGTGAATGTGAATGAAGCATTAGCAGCAACGGCTGCAATGACTAAGCAGGGAGCACCAACCGCTCAGGCGATGACATCAATTAGAGCTGCCATACTTTCAGTAACTGAGAAATTAGGTGAGAATGTTTTTCAAACTCATTCTTTCGGAGAAGCTTTGCAGATGGCAAGGGATGAAGCTGAAAAGTCAGGCAAAGGATTAAAGGATTATTTCGGTAGGGTTGAGGCTATTAACGGTGTTTTGATGCTTACGAATGGAAATGCTAAAGTGTATTCAGATTCGCTTGAAAAGATAAATGATAGTGCGGGTAGTGCGGACAAGGCATTAAAGATAATGAACGCAACGTTTGATTCTCAATCTACATTATTACAGAATAATTTAAATGTAGCATTAAATAGCACGGGAGATGTTATTAAGAATATACTATTACCTGTAATAGAGCAGTTGAATGCAGAAATGAAGGTAGGTTTAGATGATACTATTCCACTTTATGCGAAAGAACTAGCATTATTAGCAAATGTGTTTGGGGGATTCTTAAACCCACTTATTGGTCAAGATCTATTTACAGCGGAGCAATTCTCGCCAGATATAGTTAAATCGTTGCTTAAATCAGAAAAGGCAGTCGAAGAATTCACTAATAAAACTAAATCTCTTTCCAATGATGCTTTCTTGAATGAGATTGAGAACATTAAAAAGCAACAGTCTGAAAATACAAAAGCATTCGATAATTTACAGGACCGAAAAGAAAAAGGGTATCAATTTGATGCTGATGCTTTAGAAGAGGCAAAGGATAGGAATTTAATTTACTATAAGATTCTTGAATCTGCTGAGGATAGGTTGGCTAAGATTAAGGAAAAATCAGGAACTAAAACAGAAGATGGTGGTGCCGTAGTTGTCCCTGTAAAAATCACAATATCATCGTTAAAGGAAGAATTAAAAGCTTTAAATGATGAGATTGAAACGGCTAGTAAGTCTCAGGCTGTAGAAATTGAGGTTAAAATTAAAGCTAAAGAGAAAGAACTTGTAGATTTCGTTACAGATATAAACGATAAAATAAGAGGGATACAAGCCAAACAAGAAGGGGCTATTGATCTCGATTTTATAGATATAGTTTCTGGAATTACATCGGGGGGGTCAGATATTAATGACAAGTTGAAAGACGGGGTTGAACTTTCAAAAAAGCAAACTAAAGAATACGAAGATCAGAACAAGGAACTTGCTAAAATGAATGGGACCTTTGTTAAATATATAAAATCACTAAAAGAAGCACCTACAGAGGCTGAAAACCTAACAAATAGCATGCTTGGCGTTTCTAAAATAACAGGCGAATTATCTTCTCTTGCAGGAAAATTTGACGATGAATTGGCTAAATCTTTAGATACAGTTGGACAGTTATCGACTGGAGTAGCTAATATGGTCGCTGGATTCGCTGCTGGTGGCGATCCAATACAGGGGATAGTTGGTGGAATTCAAGTAATAGGGTCGTTGTTAGGTGGTAAAAAAGAAGATTTCAATCCATATGAGGATTTATTTAAACAATTCGATAATACGATAACATTACTTAAATCAGTACAGGGGGCATTTGATTTAACTTTCAAGACCGCAAATGATAGCTTAGTTTTGGTATCTAAAAGCATGAACCAGTTAAGACTTGATATCATAAAGACATTTAAATTGACTGGCTTAGATGTTTCTAGCGATCTTGAAAATAGCATAATTACTTTAAATAGAATGGATTCGTCTATTTCAAGTGTATTTGAGCAATATAAATTACTTGAAGTTGAAGCTAAAAAGGCGGCGGATGCCCTGGAGACTGGCTACATTAGATCAGGCAGAAATACAATTAAGCTTAATGATGATCAAATTGAGTCGTTAAATAATGTAATTGATACTTATACTTCATTAAGGGATGAGTTGGATAACATTACACAACAATTAACTGGATCAACAACACAAGCGTTATCTGATTCTCTTTCGGAAATATTTGAAAGTGGAGAAGATGCGGCCGTGCGATGGGGTGATACTGTTGAGGACGTTATAAGAAATTCAATAATTAACCAGCTTAAATCCGACTTACTAGTTCAGCCAATCCAAGATGCGATGGATAAATTAACGGCAGACATATCAGATGATGGATTATCTCCAGACGAGGCAACCGATTTTATTGATACGGTCAACGCTTTACAATCAGGTTATTCTAATGCTTTTGCCGAATTAGATAAAGTATTTTCAGAAGCTGGAATTGATTTATCTGGTGCCGCAAGTAATGCTTCTTCTGGCCTATCCGGAGCAATCTCAGCAGCATTAACAGAAGATACAGCAACTGAATTACAAGGTATTTGGAATCGTTCATTATTTGAAACTATTTCACACACCGCTATATTAACAGAAAGTAATGGGTATTTGAGCGAGATTGCGGTTAATACTCGCGAGACAGCAGACAATACAGCAATATTAGTGGAGCGAACAAATTCCGACTCAAGTGGTCGAGATTCGGGAAATATTTTGTAAATTTGTGCTATGGCGTACTACATTAACGATATAGATTTAAGCACGTTCGGAATAAGCGTTGAAAAGCTTACAGGCTTCGAGGTTTTCCCAAAACGGAAAGGTAACTCTTATTACTCTTATCCTGATGCGAACGGGGTAGATCCGTTCATCTTGGATGGTGAAATATTCTTCGAATCGAGGGATATTATTTTAGATATTCACTTTTTAGCTTCGACGGTTCAGATAGCTCAAACTAATATGATAGCTTTTTTCGACCTGTTAAAATCAGCAGGTCAAAAAGATTTAAAAGTAACTTATCTGAATCGAATTTTCCACACTTTTTTTGAAGCAGGGGCGGAAGCGAAAAGGATTGGATCGGTAGCTGGGAGTGTAGCATACTCGATGCAGTTAAAATTAAAGGAAATTGATCCTACAAGTAACACACCTATAACATAAGATAATACAAATATAACATAATTATGGCAAGAAATTTATTTAATACTGGAGATAACAGAACGTCAATTTCAGACTCTGAAAAGGCGGCTTTCGGAAGTGGAACTGTAAATGCGTTTAATGTGACGTGGGGTGTTTTGAAAGGGCTGATTAAGACTTATTTGGATGCGGTTGGGATATCGTTAACTAACACGACAGGAACTTTAGCAGATGGTAATTTAAGTAGCAATGTTGCTTTAAGGAATATTGATAATAAGTTTCCAACAACAACATTTGGAACTAATAATTCTACAAACGGAACTAACTTTATTTTAGGTAACTACGCATATGGAAATGTAGTTGCGTTTGGTGCAGAATTTGGATCTTCGAATCCATTCATAGGTTATGGAATTAGGCACAATGAAAATTCTGTAGGGTTCATTAGTAGTACACCTATTAATATTCCTAGATCTTATCTAAAACTTAGCGGTACAGATTTACGAATAGGGTTAGCCAGCATGCAGGCAACTGCAGAGGGATCACCTATAACAGGTTTAACAGAAAAAATCATTTACCATTCAGGTAATTCAAATTCATCAACAGTAGATTGGAATGCTAAAAATATAGTAGCTAGTGGTAAAGTAACTGCAACCAAATTAAACCTATCAAGCCTGCCAACATCAGCAGCTGGATTAGTTTCTGGTGATGTGTGGAGAAATGGAACTGTATTGAATATTGTAATATAATGATAGACTTATCAAAATTTCAAACAACAATTACTAAAAAATTAATGGCTGATAATAAATTAGCCATTAATTTTAGTATCCCTACGCTCGAAGATTTTGCGTTAAATACAGCGTTAATAGTAAATGGCGAAACATACTATCTTACGCGACCTGCTGTAATCGAAAAAGGGGGGAAGGATTTATTTAAATATTCTTTATCATTAGAGGCTGATATTTACTTCCTACTAAGAAAAAGATTTTTATATCTTGGAAGTAGAGAGGCTTCCGTTTATGGAAATTTAGAGTTTTTTATTGATTTAATTATAAGTAATATAAATGAAACTTACCCGACTTGGAGTAAAGGAGATATTGAAGTTACAGACAGTAAAACTATTACTTTCAGTTCTACCGACTGCAGATCATTTTTAAATCAATTAGCGACTGAATTTGATGTAGAATTCGACGTTACAAATAAGGTAATTACAGCCAAAAAAGAAGTAGGTCAATTGACAGGTTATACTTTCGAGTACGGACAGGGCAAAGGCTTATATCAACTTCATAGAAAGAATGTAGATAGCAAAGAAACAGTTACAAGGGTTTACGGCTTTGGATCTTCAAGAAATTTGCCGGCCGACTATGGAAAAAGTGAGCTTTCATTTACTGGTGGATACGTTGAGGATTTTAGCGAATTTTCTGAAATAATTGAGGATGAATATGTAAATGAAGATATATACCCACGATTTACAGGAGCTGTAACCTCAGTAATTGGCGATTTAACCATTACGGTTCCTTCAATGGATTTCAATTTATTGGATCAACTAAATGCCGGGCTAGAGGCTAAGGTTGTTTTCCAATCAGGCGATATGTTAGGTAGGGAATTTGTAATAAAAGACAATTCATACAACAATACAACCAAAACTTTCACTTTAATAGAGGATGTTGATGAGTCCGGTACAACTTTCCCAAATACAGTATTAAAAATAAATGTAGGAGATACTTTATCTTTTATAGATATTATAATGCCTACACCTTATGTAACGGCTGCCGAATTAGAATTAAAAACAGACACAGAAGCTTATTTAGAAGAAAATAAAAGTGTCCGTGTTGTTTATGATTTAGTTTTCGATCAGCGTTTTCTAATGCAAAATAGTATTGTTCCGAAGCCTGGCGATTTTGTTCGTGTGGTAGATGCTTCTTTTGGAATTGATAGATTGATCCGTATTTCATCAACTACACAAGTTCAGGATAATACGCTTACTAATTCCTTTAAGGCTACTATTTCAGATTTTGTGCCGATTTCTGTACAGACGAGAATGACGGCTAAAATATTAGACAATACTAAAAAAGTTGAAATAGTTAACAGTAACAATATTGAATTAGCAAGGAAAAATACTTTAAAAAATAGATTGCTTCAAGATAGATTATTTGATACAGACGACTTTTTCGATACTGATAATATTAGACCTCTTTCGATTAATACGTCCATGCTGTCAGTTGGTGCTAAATCGCAAAATTTTCAGCTTGATAATTGTACTTTTAAAGCGAATTATTTAAGTAACGAAAATAGGTTCGTTGCAACAGAAGGAACATTAAAACATTTAGAAGTATCAGGCGATGATGGTATGGACTGGTTTATTGGGGCTTTAGATTCGTC
>CEGD01000029.1_pt1 | contig 12382 bp, 8 predicted proteins | sample 306751 | NCBI WGS metagenome assembly CEGD01 (sample SAMEA2755657, study PRJEB7226) | microbial mat metagenome | biome: microbial mat; feature: hypersaline; material: grass silage | place: USA | collected 2014-02-19 | depth 0 m
ATAAAATGCATGAGGTTTCTGCCCCAGGCGCCGTATGATGGTGTATTATGTCGTGCAGTATCACGCCTAGGCTAGGGGCATTGCGATTGTGTGGAGACACCATACCCAGAGCAGGCCAATTTTGCTGAGGCTTCAGGGTTGCAAAGCCTCTGATCGCTGGTTTCTTGCCGCTTTATGGTTAGCAAAACCGTCCGAGCGCTTTGTTCATACGCAAATGCGTCGTCGGAGCTGACCTCAGCTCCTCGGGATTTGCTTTAAGGAACCTAGATCGTAGATGACAGACGACACTTTGGTAAAATCGGCTCGTCACCGGGCGAGTATTTTACGGCCACAAATCAGCAGTGGATTGTTTTTGCTTGTCGTTTCCATGCTGTTTTGCTGCGTGCTCGCGCTGTTCGTCGGTTCTTTGATTTGGCAGTTAAAGCGTCTGGAAACCGCTGTGGCGGCGGTATCGTCGGCGGTGGCGCCGCAGCTGCTAATGACCTATCAGCTTTCGTCGGACCTTGCTTCGCTGAGCAGTTTGACCAGTCAACTGGCTGATAAACAGACTTTTGGCGAGGCCCAAACCATCTATGAAACGATACAAAGTCGCAGTGAATCGGTTGGTTGGCACTTAACCAGTTTACGTTTAGCGGGGATCCCTGAAAAAATGCTTTCTCAGGCGGTGCGGATTCACGGCGACCTCAGTGACGACTCCAAGACCATCTATACTTTGGTCCAGCAGCGCCTGACCTTACTTGAGCGGCTGGCAACTTGGGAAACGAGTGATCCGCAGTTGACCGGCGCAGAGGAAAATATTGCAAAAGTGCAGCAGGCGTTGGTTTCTTTGAACCGACGGATTTCCAATTTGGTGAGCCGCGAGGCGCAAGTTGCCGCCCAGCTAACTCCCATGGTTAGTACGCTGACGTCGCATATTCAGGCGCGGCAGAACGAGAAAGTGGCCGAAAATAGCGTCGTGATGGATCAGGTGATCCGTTTGTTAATCCTGAACTCTGTTGTATTGGCTTTGCTTTTTCTCACCTTGGCATTGGTGCTCCGTCAGCGTTTGGTGGTGCGGTTGCGCCAGCTCCGGCGGGCGATGCAAGATTGGAAAGAGGGTATTTCCGCACCGATGTTGCCCCAGGGACGTGATGAAATTGCCGATATGGGGCGGTTGTTGTTGGATTTAACCGATGCCATCGTGCTCACTCCGCAAAGAGGTGGTGTTATCGATGGAACCGAGGCAAACCTGGGTCTGTTAGCCCGCGATGGATTTGTCGGCGCACTCTCTGGGGCCTGCGCGACGGCCAAAAAGGCAAATACACCGGTTTGGCTTTTTCTGGGTCAAATCGAAGGTATTGACGAGATTTATGCTAACCTAGGGCAGGCTGTTGGCGCCGCGGTAGCCCGGCAAGTGGCAAGGCACTGGGCCTTTATCGGCGGTGCTGACTGCACGGCTGGCTATGTGAGCCGCTGCGACCTTGGCCTGTTCGTGCAAGGCTTAAGTGGCGAGGAAGCAGCCGCGTTGGCGATCAGCTTGCAGCAGATGATCAGCGACACAGCCGTTCGGCTAAGGGGTGGCGGCGTTGTGCCGGTACACCTGTTTGTTGGCTATGATTATTGCCTAGGGGGTGTCGAAGGTGGCGGCGATCCCATGGAAGGTTTGTTGGCGCGGGCTGACAATGCACTGATGGCTGATAAGAAAAAATGATATCCTGTGATGACAAAGGGGTTGCGTTGCAAGAAAACCCATGCAATAAAGCGCGCCTCGACGGTGATCGGAACTGCGATGCAGGACCCCAAGCGTTGAAAAACAAAGACTATGCTGCTGTAGCTCAGGGGTAGAGCACTCCCTTGGTAAGGGAGAGGTCCAGAGTTCGAATCTCTGCAGCAGCACCATCTTAAAAAGCCCTGCAGCTCGTTTAGAGCCAGCAGGGCTTTTTACGTTTTGGCGCTTTTTTCGCGAATTTGGACGCTTGAAGTGGACTTTTTGGACGAAAATCCCCATTGCGCAAACTAAGAATTGACAGCGACGGTTTGATGACGATAATCCGCCGTCTCATTCCCGAGAATGTGGGTAGGGGTGACTATTGACCCAGACCCCGCCGCCTGAGGGCACCTTTGTTATAAAAGGCTGCTGACGGGGCCGGACTATCGGGACACAAAAACGAACAAGGATTTATCCATGTCGAAGCGTATTGCTGCGAAATATAAAATTGACCGCCGCTTGGGCGTCAACCTTTGGGGCCGTCCGAAGTCCCCGATCAACAAGCGCGAATACGGCCCGGGCCAGCACGGTCAGCGTCGTAAGAAGCCCTCTGACTTTGGTACCCAGCTCCGCGCCAAGCAGAAGCTGAAGGGCTACTACGGCAATATTTCGGAAAAGCAGTTCCGCAAGTACTACGACGAAGCATCGCGTTGCAAGGGTGACACCTCCGAAAACCTCATCGGCCTGCTGGAACGTCGTCTCGACGCCGTGGTCTACCGCATGAAGTTGGTCCCGACCGTGTTCGCCGCGCGTCAGTTCATCAACCACGGTCACATCCGGGTCAATGGCAAGCGCGTCAACATTGCGTCCTACATGATCAAAGAAGGCGACGAAGTCTCGGTGCGTGATCGCTCCAAGCAGCTCGCTATCGTCATGGAAGCCGTTGAACTGGCCGAACGTGATGTCCCCGATTACATCGAAGTCGATCACAAAGAGCTGAAGGGTCGTTTCTTGCACACCCCCAAGCTGGCCGATGTGCCGTACCCGGTTGAGATGGAACCGAACCTGGTGGTCGAATTCTACTCGCGTTAATCGACGACGTAGTTTCGCATCAGATCAAGAAAACGCGCCAGCATTGCAGCTGGCGCGTTTTTTCGTGCTCAGGGTAAAAGCTTGACAGGGCTTGTTTGCGTTGCGCAATGATTTCACGAGAGCCTAAATCGGCAGGAAAATGTCCACCGATCGCCGCACCAACCAGGGATACTACCCAATATTTTAGAGCGTTTTTCGTTTCTAATTAAACGTAAAACGCTCTCATCCCTCGCGGCACCTAGCCCTGGCACCGAGCCCCAGATCAGCGGCTAAATACGTTGGTATATAACACCCCACTTATAATGTGCTTTATCACATTTCCCCAAATTGGTTCCTCAAGTTACTAATAGATCGTTAACGATAACAAAGAGGCGGAAAAGGGCGCGATTGCAAAAAGCCCATCCGACGGCCAACAGACGAGGGGACGACACTATGGTTCACATGACGCACATGGCTTCGATGATGCCAACACTTGGCCTGCAAACCTCGGCCATCAAAGGCACTGCCGCCCTGTCTGAACTCAACACCATTCTCTCTCGGCCCTCTGGCCCATCGTCTTTGCGGGCGACCGATGCTGCCAATGCCATGGTCGAACAGCTGGTTAACCAACTGGGCTATGACGATGATGCCCTCGACAAGACCGAAATTGCCCGGTCCTTGCCGCAGGAATTACGCACCAACCATTGGTACTGCGACCTACATCATTCCATGTTTTTGATTTTGCTGTCCCGTGCCGACGAAGCCTTGGGACAAGGGCGGATGGCTCTGTGCGAAAGCTACCTCGATACCCTAACCATCTATTGGATTTTGCACAGCCTGATGGAAGAAGAAGGCATGGCCCTGCAAATCCAAAACAACACCGGCTGCCGCGACCATATCAGCGACCATAGCCAATCGCACGTGATGATCACCCGTTGGTGGCGCGCCAATGTATTAGAGCCCTTTAAGGCCAAAACCAACAGCCCCGAACAAACGCGCCGCGCTCTGCGGGCCTTTTTTAACCGCGTTGTCGCCCATATCAACACCATGGATCAGGAATGCTATGGCACCCGCTCATCCTTAGACGAGCGCGCCATCAGCCGCGAAGTTGCCCATATTGCTAACTGTGGCCTGCCCCTGTCGCCGTTCATGCCCGGTTGCACCACCATTTTGGACGCACTCGCCCCGCGGATGAAAAGCTCACTCGCCCTTGATGCGATCACGCCGTTGGCGAAAACACCGATGAAAACGCTGAACTTAGTCCAAAGCAATGCCCCCCTATGGCATAGCGACAAGGGATCGTTTCGCGATGTTTTGACCCGCCAACGGGGATTGCGAGCAAACTAATAAAGAGCCCACTGTATCCTTAAAAAAAAGCAGGGCACGAACGCCCTGCTTTTCAACAGATTGATTAGCCTAAAGGCCCATAAACTCTTTTTACTTACTCGATATTCATCCGCTTAAGCAGAAACTCGCGGCCAACCTTGACCCTTGGCTTGCCATCATAAGAAACGATATCCGCTGTCGCATAGGTTTCACCCCAGCTAGACGGCAAATACGATCCAGTCCCAATCACATCAATCGGCGCCCGCGCATAGCCCATGACCTTGCATTTATTGGCGGAAAAGCCCGACGATGCGATGATTTTGACATTAGGGAAACCTTCGCGATTGAGGGCCTCACGCATATGCCAAACAGCCGCAGCCGAAACCCCGGTGCCAATCAAATGGCGCAATTCGGTTTCGGTGCGATAGCCGCGGATCGCACGCGGGGCATTGCGCTCTAGGATGTCATAGCTAGACTGCGTATCCATACCTTCGATAAAGCGCCCGCCGTGGGTATCCAAGCGCACACCCAAGCGCCCCTTTGCCGCCAAATCGGGGAAAGCCCGACAGACAACCAGAGCGTCGGAAATTTCCTGGCCGAAATAGTCAACCAAAACGATCAAGTCTTCATCGGGAAATGCGGTATGGAACATCTCCGCCGCCCGCAGGGTTGACCCGGCGTAGCCGATCAACGCGTGCGGCATGGTGCCCTTCCCGGCAGCAGCACCAAAGAAATGCGCTGTTGCGTCGGTCGCATTGCCAACGAATCCCTTCGCCCCTGACGATTTTTGCGCCGCCCGCGAGCCAACTGACGCCGCATAGGCCATCAGCTCGGCCATTTCCGTCCCAGCACAATGGCGAGCATCCATGGCCAAAAAGGCTACCTGCGGCAATTCTTCACACATGGCATGGGCATTATAGGCGGCAACACAGGCAGCACCGAGTTTTTGCAACAGTAAGGTTTCCAGCTCTACCAAAACCGCAAAGCTCCCAGAGATATAAAGCAAGGGCTCGCCAGCCCCCACCCAATCGCCTTCCTGGAATTGCAGTTCGACCTTAACCGCGCCGCCGCGCTGGCTCACCATCGCCTGCAACCAATCACAGGCCATTTGCGAGGCCATCAACACCGGGCGGCGCATAAAAAACGCATAGGTGACTTCGACATCACCAAAGGTTTCCACCACCTTTTGCGTGCGCGAAAAATATTTGTCGGTCCACTGGCTGATCTGGTCAAGCGGGGGCCAATGCGAGGTCAGCTCTTTGCTGTGATCAGCGGGGCTAGACGTCTCGGCTGGCGTGCTGGTCTGATCCATAAACGCGCTCTCCCACGGGAAGAAAGCGCCGAACCACCCCCCGATGGTTGGGCGCTGGACTGAAAAATATGGCTGGAAGCTTGGCTCCAAACCAACAGATGGGAACATAGAAAGACGGCGCCCTTCGTTTCAAGGGCGCCGTATTAACAAAGTTTATTGTGCCGCAGCCTGAGCTGCCATTCGTTCTTCTTTCAGCGCCTCGGAAATCAAAAAAGCCAGTTCCAAGGACTGGTTTGCGTTCAAACGCGGATCACAATAGGTGTCATAGGCCTCGGCGAGGCCTTCCTCGGTGATTTCCTGCGCGCCACCGATGCATTCGGTGACGTTAGCACCGGTCATTTCAAAATGGACGCCACCGGCATGGGTACCTTCGTCTTTATGCACCGCGAAGAAAGCTTTCACTTCCTCGAGGATGCTATCAAACGAGCGCGTTTTATAGCCGTTTGCGGTCTTGACCGTGTTGGCATGCATCGGGTCACAGGCCCACACCACATTGCGCCCTTCGGCCTTCACGGCACGCACCAGGGCGGGCAGCTTCTCGCGCACCTTTTCCGCCCCCATGCGAACGATGAAGGTCAGTTTGCCCGGCTCGTTCTTTGGGTTGATGGTGTCGCACAGCGTCAACAGCTCTTCGGCGGTCATGGTCGGCCCGGCTTTGCAGCCGATCGGGTTGCCAATACCGGCCATGAACTGAACGTGCGGCCCATTGGGGTCACGGGTCCGTTCGCCGATCCACAGCATATGGGCCGAACAGCAATAGGTTTCACCGTTAATCGAATCAACGCGAGTCAAAGCCTGCTCATAGGGCAGCAGTAAGGCTTCGTGGCTGGTGTAAAAATCGGTCTTGCGGATCTGTGGCACCCGGTCGCCGGTCAAACCGCAGGCTTCCATAAAAGCCAAAGTTTCTTGGATACGGTCGGCGAAATCCTGGTACTTGGCCGACTGCGGCGACCCAGATGCGAAATCCAAGGTCCACTTGTGAACCTTGTGCAGGTCAGCATAGCCGCCCTCGGCAAAGGCGCGCAGCAGGTTCAGCGTTGCCGCCGACTGATTGTACGCACGCAGCATCCGGTTTGGATCAGGAATACGCGCTTCGACGTTGCCCTCGGGCCCATTGATCATGTCACCACGGTAGCTGATCAGCTCCAGGCCATTGACCTTTTCCGTCGGTGCCGAGCGCGGCTTGGCAAACTGGCCAGCCATACGCCCAACCTTAACCGTCGGCAAAGCCGCCCCAAAGGTCAGAACCACCGCCATTTGCAACAAAACGCGGAACGTATCGCGGATACGATCCCCCTTTAGCTCGGAAAAGCTTTCGGCGCAGTCACCGCCCTGCAACAAAAACGCCCGCCCGGCGCAAACATCGGCCAAATGCTTTTTCAAGCTGCGTGCCTCGCCGGCAAAAACCAGCGGCGGCATGCTAGCAAGGGTTTGCTCGGCCTCGGCAAAAGCGCCGGCGTCGGGATAAGTGGGCATCTGGAAGTCTTCCCAGGCGCCACCTGCGGCCCGGCGTTCCTCAACAATGCTTCTCCACCCGTCCTTGGTCCATTGCCCAGCCATCGTCTGCTGTCCTCGAGATTATGGGTTGTTACAGCGGCCTTATAAGAAAAGCCTAGGGTAGGAAGCTATACGCCGATGGGCAACGCAATGCAACCAAAGGCCAACTTTGGCCGCCAGCACAGCGCCATCAAAGACGGTTTTTGCCCAAATCAGCCCAAGATCAAAAAGAAACACCGTTCAGCAAACAGCAAATAAGCAGTGAGCAATCTCAGAAAGTGTTCGCGCGCCCAAGAGCAACAAGAAAAAAGGGGATTGGCAAGGCACTGCCAATCCCCTCTGTCGAGTGTCACAACCCTCAGGCACAAGGGCCGTACACCACGTTCTTTATCCTCACGTTTCGCAAGCCAAGCCTTTCACATACCGTGGCAGGTCCGACGAAACAAAGCACCGACAACAGGTGCCCGTTTACGCAAAGCAGCGCAACGCCCTAAGAATATCCTGTGGCAACCGAGACACAAACCACAAGAAATGAGGGGTTATGCCCAAGGCCGTTTCTAGCAAGAAGATGCGCTCAAGGGACACTTCCCCTATTGAGAGTGTCTACTCGCTGCTACCGTCGTCCATTTCTGCGGGATCAATATCGCCCGGACCGGCGGTCATCACATCCCCCAGCAGCCCAGCATTTTGGCGGATGGTAGTTTCGATTTCCAGCGCCATTTCCGGGTGCTCACGCAAAAAGGTTTTGGCGTTTTCCCGCCCTTGTCCAATGCGCGTGGAATTGTAGGAGAACCAAGATCCCGACTTTTCGATAATGTTGGCCTTGACCCCCAAGTCGAGCAACTCACCCATCTTAGAAATGCCTTCGCCATACATAATATCGAAATCGACGATCTTAAACGGTGGTGCAACCTTGTTCTTGACCACCTTCACTCGGGTTTGGTTGCCCACCACTTCATCGCGGTCTTTGATCTGACCAACGCGGCGAATATCCAACCGTACCGAGGCATAAAACTTAAGCGCATTACCGCCAGTAGTGGTTTCGGGGCTGCCGAACATCACGCCGATTTTCATGCGAATTTGGTTAATGAAAATAATCAGCGTGTTCGAACGTGCGACCGAGGCCGTTAACTTACGCAAGGCCTGCGACATCAAACGAGCCTGCAGGCCCACATGCGCATCACCCATTTCGCCTTCAAGCTCGGCACGCGGCACCAAAGCAGCGACCGAGTCCACCACCACCACATCGACGGCGCCAGAGCGCACCAAGGTATCGGTGATTTCCAGGGCCTGTTCCCCAGCATCGGGCTGCGAGATCAGCAGCTCGTCAAGGTTAACACCCAGCTTACGGGCATAAATCGGGTCCAGGGCGTGTTCAGCGTCAACATAGGCGCAGGTCCCCCCGCGCCGCTGAGCTTCGGCAGCCACGTGCAGCGCCAGGGTGGTTTTCCCCGAGCTTTCCGGGCCATAAATTTCAACAATGCGGCCTTTAGGCAGGCCGCCAATCCCTAAGGCAAGGTCCAGCCCCAAAGAGCCGGTCGAAATAGATTCGATGTCCAGCACCTTGCGGGCGCCGAGGCGCATAATCGAACCTTTGCCAAAGGCGCGTTCAATTTGACTGAGGGCGGCGTCCAGCGCTTTTTGCTTATCCATGGTGTCCTTATCGACGAGTCGGAGTGCGGTCTGAGACATTCGGTGCCCCCGTTATTTCACAGGTCCGTTGCACGGCGCAACAAGGCACAGAGTACACAGTTTGTTCTCTCGCTCAACGACATTTCGCACAAAGCAAGAACATTGACCCTGGAGCAAGAGATAACATACTGATATTGATTTCTTTTTTTATTATCCGGCAGCTGCCAAAAGAACCTCTTTCACCTTTGCCGCCAGCTGCGTTAACGAGAACGGCTTGGGTAAAAAGTGGAAATCTACCGACTCGGTCAGCTCACCCCGCGCCGCTTCTTCGGAATATCCCGAGATCAACACCACCGGCAATCCCGGCCTTTCCTGGCGTACGAGCCGCGCCAAGGTTGCTCCATCCATGCCCGGCATCACCATATCGGTCACCAGCAAATCGACCGCATCGGCTTGCTCTTCAAGAATATCTAACGCCCCCTCGCCAGTGCGCGCCTCTAGGACCTTATAGCCTTTGTTGCGCAAGGCGCGGGCGGCAAAGATCCGTACTGGATCTTCATCTTCGACCAACAGAACAAGGCCACCACCGGTAAGATCGCCGCTTTTTTCTGTCTCCGACGCCCGATGGACAGGCTCGGATGGCTCCTCTGCGGCCCCATTCGGTTCGCCAAGGCGCCGCGCTGCGCTCACCTTGCCGTCGTCATGTTCGCTATTGGCGCCTTGCTTGCTATAGCGCGGCAGGAAAATGATAAATTCCGTTCCCTTGCCCAACACCGAATCGACAAACAAAAACCCCCCGGTTTGACGGATGATCCCGTAAACGGTGGAAAGGCCAAGCCCAGTTCCGGCGCCCACTTGCCCGGTTTTGGTGGAGAAAAAGGGTTCAAAAATCCGCGCCAAATTCTCCCGCGCGATGCCAGTTCCGGTATCGCTGACCGAAATCACCGTGTAAATCCCTGGCGGAATTTGCTCTGCCCCGCGTGTCAACGGTGCCTCGAGAGTTTCACTGCGCGTGCGGATCGACAATCGGCCCCCGCCGGGCATGGCATCACGGGCATTGACCGCAAGATTAATAATGACTTGGTCAAATTGCCCAGGATCAACCCGCACAGGCCCAACATCGCGACCATGGTTCATTTCTAGTTCCACCGACTCACCGATCAAACGGCGCAGCAAGTGGCTCATTTCGGTGAGGGCATCGGTGGGGTCAAGCTTACGCGGCGTTAGCGGTTGTTTGCGCGAAAACGCCAACAACTGACGCACCAAATTCGCCGCACGATTGGCATTTTGCTTAATCTGCATCAAGTCGGAAAAGGATGGATCCCCGGCACCATGGCGCAGCAGCAAAAGATCGCAAAAACCAATCATCGCCGTCAGCAGGTTATTAAAGTCGTGTGCGACGCCGCCCGCCAACTGTCCCATCGCCTGCATTTTCTGCGCCTGGGCAAACTGAGCTTCGAGAGTACGTTGCGCCGTCGTATCGATAAAATAAGCAATCAACCCATCAGCGCCGTCACCATCGCCCATCGGCCCCACATACAATGCCGCCGCCGCGTCGCCACCCTGACTGAGGCGGACTTCACGATGAGCCGCCGTTTTTTCCCCAACGGCAACATGCTGCATCAAGGCATCCAGGTCATAGCGATCTGCCTCGGCCAGCACCTGAGCCAAGGGATGGTCAATCAACTGCGCGCGGGTAAAGCCGCTCATTTTCTCAAAGGCTTGATTACAGTCGGTAACGATCCCTTCAAAATCAATCAGGCACAACCCGACCGGGGCCCCATCAAACAACCAGCGAAACTGTTGCGTCGCACAGCCTGCCAACGCCGCTCCATCGTCGGCAGCAGCCACCATGTCACCGCCATCACGGCGCAAAACCACCGAACGGGTGCGAATTTCCCCGCCATCGTCATAGGTTCCCTGCACCAACAAGGCAGAAAAAGTCTGGCCTTGTTGATTGCGAAAAACCAACTGACCGCTCCACGATCCATCGGCTTCGGGAACATCACCTTCGACCAAAACATCTTCGACCGGCGTCATCAGTAGCGCTTCGACGCTAACCCCCAGCCATTCGGCAAGACGTTGATTGACCATGCGAAATCGCCCAGCAGAATCAGCCGAATAGACGCCAACCGGGGTAAAATAGAGAAACTCGGCCAAGTCTTCGCGCTCGCGAACCAAAATATCTTCGATCGCCCGCCGCGCTGTAACGTCCTCGGCCATCCAGACGCTGTTTCCCTGGCTACCAGCCGCCGGGCGGACCGAAACCGCCCACCATTCGGCGGCGTCCCCGCCGTGGCCATCAGCAGTGATCCAGTCGCCATTCAACGGCGACGATGCTAAAGGCCGTAAAGCGATCTCTACCCGTTCCGGGACCCCTGCCTCACAGGCGCTGCGCAACCGCAGCAAGGCGTCAGACGCCCCTTCTTCATCGGCCAGTCGCCCCGCCAATATCGCGAGCGGTGCATGATCCCCCCACAGCAAGCGCCCCGCCTGATTAGCATGGATCACCCGCCCATCGCCTGACAACAACAGGCGTGCTCCAGGTTCGGCGTCGAGCATGGCACAGACCTGCTCGCCCAGCACAGACAGCGCTTTCCGCCGCGCCAAAACAGGCAAAAAAACCAACAGGCCGCAAAGACCGGCAATGATCAACCCCGCGATCAACGGCACAGCAAACTCAATCGCCATCACTCTAGAACACGCTCCTATCTGGCTGCTGGCGCTCTTGCTCAGCGGATTTACGCTCACTCTTGGGCGTTGGCCGCCAGCCACCACCTTGGCGTTGACGCATCACAAAGCCGATCACCTCGGCAACGGCTTTGTACTGATCGGGGGGAATATCTTGATCAACGTCCACCGACGCATAAAGTGCCCGCGCCAATGGCGGGTTTTCAACGATAGGGACATCATTTTCTTCGGCCATTTCACGAATACGGGCTGCCAAAAAATCTACACCTTTTGCCACCAGTTTCGGCGCTGCCATTGAATCCATATCGTACTTCAACGCCACCGCATAATGGGTCGGGTTAGTGACCACCACGCTCGCAGTGGGCACGGCTTTCATCATCCGTTCGCGCACGCGCTTCATTCGCAAGGAACGAATGCGCCCCTTAACCATCGGGTCACCTTCAGATTGCTTATGTTCGTCTTTGACTTCCTGCTTGGTCATTTTCAGCTTTTGAATATGCGTCCAACGCGCCCAAAGCAAATCTGCAATTGCCAAAACAGCAAAAGCCATACAGAAAACGAATAAAAGCAAAACGATCAGCCAATACAACTGATCAAAACTAACCATAAAATCCTGAGAAATTAGAACATCTGGATGGGCAAACCGTGGAACGATAAGAACAATAACAACTACCCCTACCAGGATAATTTTCACCAGAGACTTAACAAAATCGAATAATTTTTGTTTATCAACGAGCTTTTTCGCCCCAGCAATCGGGCTGATTTTATTGAGCTTTGGGGCAATCTTTTTTGGCGTAAACATCAGGCCCGTTTGCATGATGCCGCCAACGATGGTCAATATCACCATCATCCCCACTGGCAAAACCATCGTCCACGCCACTTCTCTCCCCAGATTGAGCAAGGCTGTTGCTAGCCCTGCAAAGTCCACCGGGATCGCGTGAATATTGGCAACAAAAGCCCCTAATATTTCCCCCAAGCGCTTTACCATGAGGGGTGCCATCAACCAAACGATGATCAAAGCAGCCAACAAGCTGACGAGGCTTTTAATTTCCTGAGATTGCGGGACATCGCCCTCTTCGCGCGACTTATCCAGCCGCTTATCTGTCGGGTCTTCTGTTTTGGAGTCTTTATCTTCGCTCATCGCGACCCCTCTCTACCCTGTTGAA
>CEGD01000266.1_pt1 | contig 12275 bp, 10 predicted proteins | sample 306751 | NCBI WGS metagenome assembly CEGD01 (sample SAMEA2755657, study PRJEB7226) | microbial mat metagenome | biome: microbial mat; feature: hypersaline; material: grass silage | place: USA | collected 2014-02-19 | depth 0 m
CGTCGCCAGCAGCCTTAAGGCCCGATTTGAGTAACACATACCGTTGGCGAATGCCGGTGGGACTACATTTTCATGCCACGGAATGCAGGCCGAGCGCCTGCTCCTTGTCTCATCCCTTTTCGTCGCCACGTTATGAACAAGGCCGCGCAGGATTGCGCGGCCTTGTTTTCCTTTATAATCAACCCGTTTCACCCGCGATTTGCGCCAATTGCTCCAGAAGGCGACGGCTGCCGCTGACCCGTGCAGCAGGGGCTTCCCAGTTGCGCATATAGACCAGCTTATGGTCAGGGCGCAACTTGACCAGGGCAATATTTTGGCTAATGAACCGCACCAGCCCGGCAGGATTGGGGAACTGATTTTCACGGAAACTCAAAACACCACCCTTTGGCCCTGCGTCAAGCTTTTCCACGTTAGCCAAGCGGCAGAGCGTCTTGATGGCAATAATTTCCAGCAGGTTTTCCACCTCTGGCGGCAAAGGCCCAAAGCGGTCGATCAGCTCGACGGCCAGGGCTTCGAGCTCGGCGGCATCGGTCACATCGGCAATGCGCCGGTATAACCCTAAACGCACACTCAGATCTTTGACATAGGCTTCGGGGATCAAGACCGGCATGCCCAGTTGAATTTGCGGTGCCCAATCTTCGTTGACTTCACCCAGGCCCTCGCCCGAACGTGCTGCAGCAACGGCTTCTTCGAGCAGGTGCTGATACAGTTCGATCCCGACTTCTTTGATGTGACCTGATTGCTCGTCGCCCAATAGGTTGCCAGCGCCGCGAATGTCCAAATCGTGTGACGCTAACGAGAACCCTGCTCCCAGCGTGTCTAAGGTCTGCATGACCGTGAGCCGCTTTTCCGCTGCCGGTGTCATTTTGCGTCCGGGCGGCAAAGTCAAATAGGCATAACTGCGCTGCTTCCCACGCCCAACCCGACCGCGCAATTGGTAAAGCTGACCAAGGCCAAACATATCGGCCCGATGAATGACGATGGTGTTCACGCGCGGCATATCCAGGCCGCTTTCGATGATATTGGTCGCCAACAGCACGTCATATTCGCCATTGGCAAAGGCGGTCATCACGTCTTCGAGCTGCGTAGGAGGCATTTGACCATGGGCAATAACCGTTTTAATCTCGGGCACCAAGCGTTCCAAACGCTCGGCCACCTGATCAATATCGGTCAATCGCGGGCAGACGTAAAAGCTTTGGCCGCCACGGAACCGTTCGCGTAACAAAGCTTCGCGGATCACCACTCCATCAAAGGGCAGAACGAACGTTCGCACGGCTAGGCGATCCACTGGCGGCGTGGCAATAATCGACAGTTCACGCACGCCGGTTAGTGCCAGTTGTAACGTGCGTGGGATTGGTGTTGCCGACAGGGTTAGCACATGAACATCAGACTTAATTTGTTTCAGACGTTCCTTATGGGCGACGCCGAAATGCTGTTCTTCATCGACGATCAATAGACCCAGGCGTTTGAACTTCACCGATTTGGCCACCACCGCATGGGTGCCAACGATAATATCAACCGAGCCATCGGCAAGACCGGCCTTTGTTTGGCTGGCCTGCTTAGCCGTCACCATGCGCGACAACTGCGCCACCTGTACCGGCAAGCCGACAAAACGTTCGCTAAAGGCTAGGTAATGCTGTCGCGCGAGTAAGGTTGTCGGAACCACAATCGCCACCTGAAGGCCGCTCATCGCTGCAACAAAGGCGGCCCGCAAAGCAACTTCGGTTTTGCCAAAGCCAACATCACCACAGATCAGCCGATCCATGGGCCGACCGGCGCTCATATCGTCAAGGGTATCGCTGATTGCTTTAAGCTGGTCTTCGGTTTCGGCATAGGGGAAGCGTGCACAGAACTCGTCATACAGGCCATCAGGGGCACCGAGACTCTCGGCTTTTTTCATCTGCCGCAAGGCGGCAACCTGAATCAACTGGTGCGCCATTTCGCGAATGCGTTCTTTGAGCTTGGCTTTGCGGGCTTGCCACGCCGGGCTACCCAAGCGATCAAGGCTAACCCCGGCTGTTTCCGAACCAAAGCGCGAGAGGACATCAATATTTTCCACCGGCACAAAGAGTTTATCGCCGCCCTCATAGAGCACGCGCACGCAGTCATGCGGGGCGTTGGCGATAGCCAGCGTTTCCAAGCCATCATAACGACCAATGCCGTGCTCGACATGCACCACCAGATCGCCTTCTGATAGCGCAGAGGCATCTTGAATAAACTTATCAGCTTTGCGTTTTTTCTTTGCTGGCCGCGCCAAACGGTCGCCGAGAATATCGGGCTCGGCAATCAGCGCCAACTCGGGGGTTTCAAAGCCGTGTTCGAGGGCAAGGACAATCACCGGGATTTTTTTCGTCGGCAAAGCCAAAGCTTCGGCCCAGCTTTCCACCGGAGTGAGGCCAGAAAGGCCATGGTCGCGTAAAACGCCGCTAAGGCGGTCACGGGACCCCAGCGAATAGGCCGCGAGAATCACCCGCCGACCGGCCTCTTGCAGCGTCACCGCATACTGGCGCACCGCATCGTAAAGGTTTTCCCCTGGCCGCGCTCGCACATCAGCAAAGCTGTGACCGCTGCGCCCCTCGGCGGAGAGCATATCGGCGGTAAAATCGGGGGCGGCAAAGGGCGTGAAGTCGACGCAGGGAAAGCTGGCTAAAATGCGCTTGTATTCTTCCGGCGGCAAATACAGCCGTTCAGGTTTAACCGGATGATAGACAATGCTGCCATCGGTCGCCCCTTGGCTTTCCATGCTCACGCGGGCTTCAAAATATTCGGCGATCAAATCGACCCGCGCCGCCCAAGCGTCTTCGGCTTGGTAGTCCAGGCTGATCAGTGCCTCGGGCACATAGGCAAACAGGGTGTCTAGGCCCTCGTGGAACAGGGGCAGCCAATGCTCCATGCCCTGCATTTTACGCTTGTCACTGACCGCTTCGTACAAAAGATCGTTTTTACCAACGCTACCAAACAGTTCACGGTAATTGCTGCGAAAGCGCGAGACGGAATCATCATCCAGAACGACTTCACTGACCGGTTTAAGCGTAATCGCCTTAGCGCTGCCGCTGGTGCGTTGGGTAAGCGGATCAAAGGTGCGGATGCTATCGACCTCGTCACCAAAGAAATCAAGGCGGTACGGCTCGGGGCTGCCAGGGGCAAAGAGGTCAATAATACCGCCGCGCACCGCATATTCCCCGGCGTCCATCACTTGTTCAGCACGCTGATAGCCATTGCGCGACAGATACCCCATCAAAGCATCGACGTTGGTATCTTTGCCCGCCGTAATGGGAAATACGGAACGACGAAACACTACCGGGCGCGGCACCCGTTGCGTAACAGCGGCCACGGTGGCCAAGATCACCCGAACGGGTGGGGCTGCCTTTTTATCCCGCCCCGCCGTGCGCGGTAATGCGAGGCGGGTCAGGGTATCAATGCGCCGGCTAACCACCTCGGTCGAGGGAGAGGCGCGATCATAGGGAACGCAATCCCAGGCGGGAAATTCCAGAACTTCGACCTCGGGGGCGAAAAAACGCACCGCATGGGCCAACTGGTCTAATCGCACATCATCGCGACAAATGTGTAACAGGTCCCTGCCCGTCCCGGCCTGTTCGGCCAGTTGAGCAATCACCAGGGCGTCATAGCCTTCGGGAAGGCTAGACAGGGTGCGCCGTCCCGGCGCCGGAAAGACGGTTTGAAGGTCGAGCAAGGGACTGTTCCGGCCTTATTCGTAGGGTTTAAAGCTCAGGATATGGGCATAAACGGCATGATCATGGCGCGGTGGCACCGGCGTTTTGCCCATCACCCAATCCATGATATCAACGTCGAGCTCGTCAAGCAGGGTTTCCAACTGATCAAGCTGCGCATCATCGAGGTCAGCCACATGAGCCGAGACATAACCGCCCAGCATGACATCGGCTTCCTTCATGCCACGGTGGTTCGCGCGGTACAAAATGCGCTTACGGCGATCATCCAGTGGTGCGGTCATCGGCTATGTCCCCTTTTTGTCGGCTGCAACAGCCTTGATCATGACAGCCTAGGGCAAACTTTCTGTGATCTTACGGCTCACAGACTGTTGGGCTCTGGCCACAGGGTGATATAAAGCCTTCATCGTCACTTGGAAAGCTCTGACCGACTTTGACCATGCGCCCTGAAGTTCTCAACCCCCTTTTTTCCGCTATTGATACCCTGCCCGGCCTTGGCAAGCGGCTGGCACCGCTTTATGCGCGGCTGGTTCAGGGGGAAAAAGTGGTCCATGCCCTATGGCACCTGCCCAACAGTATCATTGACCGGCGCTATTCCCCTTGCGTCGCCGAAGCCCCTGATGGCGCCATTGTCACCCTGTCGGTGGTCGTTGATGCTCATTTGCCGCCATCGGCCAGCCGCCATCCCTATCGGGTGCGCTGCCGGGACTATAGCGGCTATGTGACGCTGAGCTACTTTCGCGGACGGCGGGAGTATTTGGAACACCTCTTGCCTTTGGGGCAGGAGCGAATCATCTCCGGTCGTATCGAGGTTTTTAATGGCGAGCGGCAAATGCCGCACCCTGACCATGTGGTGCCCCCCAGTCAACGTGACGAAGTGGCGATTGTCGAGCCGGTCTATCCGCTAACGGCGGGGATTGCGCCAAAAGTTGCGGTTAAACTGGCGCGGGCGGCTCTGGCGCTGACGCCTGCCTTGCCAGAATGGATGGATGGGCCGCTGAAAGCACAGCGCAATTGGGGCGATTGGCGGCAAGCCCTGTTTGCCCTGCATACCCCAGAGGACGGTGGCGAGCTGAGTGCCTTTAACCCGCATCGCCAACGCTTGGCCTATGATGAACTGCTGGCCAACCAATTGGCGTTGCTCTTGGTTCGTCGCGCCACCCGCCACCAAAGTGGGCGCGAGATTAATGGCGATGGTCGTCTGCGGCAGGCAACACTTGCCGCCCTGCCCTTTTCGCTCACCGGAGCGCAAAACCGAGCGCTAGACGATATCTACCGCGACATGGGAAAACCGTTGCGCATGTTGCGCCTGCTACAGGGTGATGTCGGCAGCGGGAAAACCGTTGTTGCCTTGCTCGCGATGCTCAATGCCGTTGAAACTGGCGCGCAAGCGGCCCTGATGGTACCCACCGAAATCCTTGCCCGCCAGCATATGGAAACCCTCACTCCCTTGGCCGAGGCCGCCGGGGTGCGGGTGGCGCTGCTCACTGGCCGCGATAAGGGTAAGGCTCGCGCGGCCCTGTTGGCCGCCCTGGCTGCGGGCGAGATTGACATATTGGTCGGCACCCATGCCCTATTTCAGGCTGATGTGGTCTTTCATGATTTGGCCTTTGCCGTGATCGACGAACAACACCGCTTTGGCGTCAATCAGCGCCTGGAACTTGCAGGCAAGGGGCGGGCGACCGATGTTCTGGTGATGACGGCAACGCCGATTCCGCGCACCCTGGCACTGACACAATACGGCGATATGGATAGCTCACAGCTTGACGAAAAGCCCCCAGGCCGCAAGCCGATTGATACCCGCGCAGTGCCGATTAATCGCTTGGAACAAGTCATCGCCGGGGTCAAGCGGGCCATTGATGGCGGCAACAAAGTCTATTGGGTTTGTCCCCTGGTCGAGGACCAAGAAACCAGCGACCTCGCCGCTGCCGAAGCCCGCCACGCCAGCCTTGAACAGGTGTTTGGCGCCCGCGCTGGGCTGGTGCATGGCAAGATGAAAGGCCCCGACAAAGATGCCGTAATGGAGGCATTCGCCGGCGATGGCTTGGATCTGTTGGTGGCAACGACGGTGATCGAGGTCGGGGTAAACGTCCCCTCGGCCACGGTCATGGTGATCGAACATGCTGAGCGGTTTGGCCTGGCGCAGTTGCATCAGTTGCGAGGTCGCATTGGCCGGGGCGACAAGGCCTCTAGCTGCCTGTTACTCTATGCGATGCCGCTCTCCGAAGCTGGGAAAGCTCGCCTGGAAATTATGCGTGAAAGCGAAGACGGGTTCTTGATCGCCGAAGAAGACTTGCGCCTGCGCGGCGGTGGTGAAGTGTTGGGCACCCGGCAATCGGGCTTGCCCGAGTTCCGTATTGCTGACTTGGCCACCCATGGTGATTTGCTCAGCATTGCACGCAGTGACGCGGCGATGATTGTTGAAACCGACCCCGAGCTAAAAACCCCACGCGGCGAGGCTTTACGCGTTTTACTGTACCTGTTCGAACGCGATACGGCGGTTAAAACCCTGCGATCTGGCTGACGGAATAAAAAGCAGACCCCACGGCGAAACATCACGCTGCGTCTTCGGATTTCGACGATAGCACCGGCACTTTTTGCACATCTGCCGGACGGCGATCCGGCGGAGTGACGATTCCGCCTGAAACCACCATCTTAATCCCCTCTTCCACCGACATATTCAACACCACCAAATCACTGCGCGGTACAAACAGCAAAAACCCTGAAGTCGGGTTCGGCGTGGTGGGCAAAAAAACATTCACGCATTCATCGGCCGTGAGGTTTTGCACCTCACCCTTCGTTGCCCCAGAAACAAAGCCAATCGCCCAAATACCATGGCGCGGATATTCAACCAGCACCACCTGACGAAAGGCACTCGACTGCTGGGCGAGAACCGTTTCCAGGATTTGTTTAATAGCGCCGTAAATTGACCGGATTACCGGCATTCGGGCAAGGATACTCTCGCTGATACGCAGCAGCAGGCGGCCAAGAAAACCGGCGGTAAACATGCCCACCAGGATCAAAAAGACAATCAGCAGCACCAAACCCAAGCCAGGAATCGAGCCGGGAAAAAACAGCTCGTAGCGTTCGGGTAACAGACCTTTGACCATGCTATCGATCCAGGTGATCAACAGCCACGCCATATAAAAAGTGATTGCTGCCGGTGCTGTTACCAGCATTCCAGCAAAGAAATAGGCCCGCAGCCGCCCGGCAACAGTAACGCGCGGAGCAGGTTTGGAATGCTCATCTTCGGAGGGAGAGGTGGAGTTCATGTGGTCCTACGGTGAAAGCGAGAGTGAAACGGAACTCGCCTAATATAAGCCAATAACAACAGGATGTTAGAGGGCAAAAATAAAATTCTACCGCAAACCCCAAGCAGGGGGCTTATCTGCAGCGATATATTTGCCGTTGTAACAAAGCATTAGAGATATTTTCCGATCACGATTACTCTAAAATGACCGGTCGGTGATAGCACGGATATTGCGGACAAAAATTTTCAGCAACGCTCGTATAAATGGATCCGTCTTGTCTAATTTTGCTTGAAACTGATCGCGACCAACGATGATGACCGTCGTTTGCTCCTTGGCAAAGGCACAAGCCATACGTGGCTGATCATCAACTAAGGCCATTTCGCCAAAGATACCGCCTTTTTTGACTTCTCCTAACGTCACAACCAAACCATCAGGGCGGGTTCTTTGGATTGCAATGCATCCATCTTGCACCAAATAGGCGCGATCCCCTTCTTCACCAGCACGAAAAATATATTGCCCTTCGTAGAAAACTTTCCGTTCTACAAACCGCCCATCACCAGCCATGGATTATCCCCTTGCTTTATGATCTCGCCATAACAGCATACCCAACGGTTGCGACATGGCATTTTCTGATAATTGACGTTAGCATATATCAGACAATGAGGTTTGTGATGCCTGATTATGCTCATAGGGCCAGTACAATAAAATTCAATCTTTAGCACCCATTCAAATCAAAGACGTAAATTAAAAGACAACGAAACCAATTGTTAAACAGATTGACGCAGTGACCGTAAAACAAATTGATCGCCGACGGAAATTTCACGTATAATCCACGCTTCAATCATACGTGCTAAACGGGTTCTAGAGTCCACTGTTGTGCAGCGAGACGCCTCAAAGGCTTCTCCATCTGCTAAAAGCCGTAAGATCATCTTGTGTTCTTCACGGTGCTGCTCGACATGAGTGAGACCAACTACCCGCCCAAGGAGGCGTTCTTCATCATGAAAATGTTCAATCACCATACAAAACAGGTGTCCTAAAGCTTCATGAAAGGCCTCGGCGTTGTCCTCAGCGGCAGCTACCATTTCCCCACATTGCAACAAAAGTGCTTTATGAGCATGGTCAATGATGTCGAATCCTGAAACGTATTCGTCTTTCCAGCGGAGATCAGAAGACATCAGAATCGCCTCGAAGGTGCAACCCAATTATTGCTTTGATAAGAACTATTCTTAAGTATCAAGAATGGTATAATGCACTGAAGCTCACTTCAACCAAAAAGGGTGTTCAGTTACATATTTCCGCGTTTTAGCGATAATTCTTTATGGAATGACATTTGTTATGGCAACCGCGTCAGCTCCTCCTCCTCCCCTGCGCCTTACCCTTCTTTGTTGCCAAACCCAGCGGTTTGGAACCACAGCGGAATGCTGTGGCCGTAATAAGGCTGGCGAGATTATGGCCTTTCTTATTCAAGAAATCCGCGCCCAAGGGTTAGAAACCTGGGTAGTGGTCAAAGAAAGCCCCTGCTTTGGTCATTGCTCTCAGGGCCCGGTTATCCGCTGGGTTGGGAACGAGCTCTATACGCGCGTGTCGCGCAGTCAGGTGCTGGATTTGGTCAATACCTTGCGCTGCCATTTGCAAGATCAGGGGGTTGATCTTAATAGCCAGATCAAACATGCCGATGATGAAAATCCTGGGTACCTTTTGCCTCCTGTTTGACCCGAAGGCCTAAAGTCGTTAGGGTGCAGCTCCTTTTATTCCTGCGTATTTTGCAGGCTCGTCGTTTAAAAGTTCGAGCAAAACCTTAAAACAACCAGACCTCAGGGGGCCCCATGACCACTATCGCCAACGTTGGAGCAGACATGCTGCGCGCAGCGGCTAACTTTTTTCGCGCCGTGGGGGAAGAAAACCCTGCTTTATCTGAGCAGATGAGCCAGAACGCGACAGCCTATGATAACGTCGCTCAGCTTTTAGAAACCGACCCGACCAAAGAAGTCGAAGCCCCTCCGGTTGCCTAAGCCAAACACGTTTTAAAAGAGCACAAAAATGCCGACCCTGCTTTGGTGGGGGCGGCATTTTTTATGCTCCTATTCGCAGACTTAAAAAATGTTCTAAGCGTCAGCCCCGGATGCGTCAGCAACCGCATCGATTGGGAGATCGCGACCACCACAAAGATGACGCGCCTGCGAGGGAGCGCAAGACGGAGGCAGCGGCTGAAAGCCCGTGCCTCGTTTGGGCATTGGGTTTCGAGACCTACCAGCGACAAAAGCGAAAAGGCGACAACGGCCCGCAGCATTCACTTCAAGAATGATTTCGTTGCGCATCCCCAATGCATCGCACATCCGGCGAGCCTGGAGAATCCTTAAAAGGACTTATATATTAGTTTTTTATCACGAAACATTTTTTCTGGGCCGTCAGAGAACGGAAAATGCCCTAGAACCCTTCCCGGACGGGGGAAATCCAATCATGCCCTTGGCTTCCCTAACAAGCAGCACGAAAACGGTAATCCGTGCTGCTTGTTATGAGGATTTTAGGCTGCGTTATCGCTGTTGCTATTATCGCCATCACTTGCAGGTTCGGTCTCTGCGGGGCTGGTGGTGGTGGCGTTACTATTACTACGGTGGCTATGGTCGCGTGCCGAGGAACGCGACGACGAGCTGACATAGGCGATGGCGGCATGCTTTTCGCAATAGGGTTTAGTTGCCATGGAAGGTGCGCCACAAAAGTGAAAGCCCGGCTCTCGTGGGTCGCCAATCGGCCAGCGGCAAGTATGCGCCGACAAATCTACAACAGAGCGGATCTTTTGATCTTTTTCTTTTGGTGCCGCTGGGGCTGCCCGGGGGGTCTTTGATCGTTTGATCGGTGAAGGCCGCCCTTTTAATTCCAGGCGATGGGCTTTGCCGACTACGGCGTTTTTAGAAACACCTAGCCGCTTGCCGATTTCCCCGGTGGTCAGCCCTTCGGCCCATAGCTCTCGTAACTGCTCAATCCGTTCGTCGGTCCAGACCATTGGCTCCCCACTCGCTCTTCGTTTTGGGTGCATCACACACGGCATGCACCAGATCGGGTGCTTCCGCGCGCGCTTTTTGCACGTCTTATCCTAATTCTGCCCCTGCCCAAATAGGCAGCAAGCCACAGAGAAGCCCTCGAAGTGCCACAGGAACGGGCACCACGAGGTTTGCCTATCATACAGAAGTTTTCCGTTTCGACCAGACTCCAGAATCGAAAACCGCACGTCGTAAAAAGGCCAAATGGGTTAACTGTTTCGGATCACGTCTAGGAACTGGTCAACTTCGAGGCCCAAAGCATCAGACTCGCCGGTCAGCCCCTGAGCCGAGGACAGCACCCCGCGAGAAACTTCGAGAACGCGATCTATCGACGCACGCATCTGATCCATATCGTGGCTTACTTCAGTCGTGCCCTGTGCTGCTTGTTGTACGCTGGAGCTAATTTCCTGCGTTGCAGCCCCTTGCTGCTCAACCGTATCGGCAATAGTTGCTGATATCGCATTGATTTCACTAATAACCTCTGTAATGCTGCGGATATCTTCTACTGCGATTCCGGTGGCTTCTTGAATAGCCGCAATTTGCGAAGAAATATCGCCGGTGGCTTTGGCTGTCTGGCTGGCGAGGTTTTTCACCTCGTTGGCAACCACAGCAAACCCCTTCCCTGCCTCGCCCGCGCGGGCCGCTTCGATGGTCGCATTTAGCGCAAGCAGGTTCGTTTGGTTAGCAATATCGGTGATTAGATTGACCACCTCGCCAATGCGGCGTGAGGCTTCTTCTAGGCCACGAATGTTCTGCGATGTGCGTTCAGCTTGCTCCACGGCCTGGGCGGCAATGGCGGAGGCTTGAGAGACACCACGAGAAATTTCACTAATTGAGGCTGAAAGTTCTTCGGCTGCCGAGGCAACGGTTTGCACATTGGTGCTGGCAAGTTCAGCGGCTTGCGCGGCAGCGCCTGAACGACCAGCCGCATTTTCGGATACGTCAGCCATCTCGCTGGCTGAGCTTTCCAGAACAGCGGCTGCATGTTTTACATTTTGCGCAATCACGCGCACTTTCTTTTCAAAATCATCGGCCATTGTAACATATTTAGACACGTCATCCCAATTCAGCATTGGCCCAAGGTAACGACCCTTAGCGTCGTAAATTGGGCTGACATAGTTTTCAATAGTAATCCCCGCCATGGTGAATTTCCCCTTATAGGGAAGCTTGTCGGGGTTCCCGAGAATCTTTTGCACGAAATCTCCGTTTTTGTGAAACGACATAACCGGGCGACCAATCACGTCGTCAGGAGTACACCCGAGCTGCTTGCCAAAACGCCCCAGGATTTCCTTCGCTGCATTATTGGCATAGGTTACCCGCAGCCCTTCGGGCTCGCACAGCATCACCCGAGCGGGCTGCACATCGACCATCTGCTTTAAGCGGAAAGCCTCATCAACACTGTCGCGCAAAATGGCGGCAGCGCGCATCAACTCGCCTAACTCGTCCGCAGATTTTGAAACCGGAACATCAACATGGGCGTCCTTGTTGGCCAAGGCCTGCATAACGCTGACCAAGCGGCGAAGCGGAAGCAAAATTGATGATGAAATGAGAACCAAACCAAGGATCGTTAGAACAAGCCCAACACCGGCCATGGCGATAACAAGCGTACTCCCGGTACTTAGCGTTTTCTCTGAAGAATCAGACGCATCCTTCCGTTCCTTCAGAACAGAGTTTAAGTATTCATCCACAAGTCCTGCAAGGCTTTCCCCAGTTTCATCTAAAACATCATCGATATCAGATAATTTCTTTGGGTCACGCGACGCAATCGCTGCGGGGAGATCTTGAGAAATCTGAACACTAAAGGCTTTTAAGATCGCGCCATATTTCTGGGCTATCTGAATTTCCATCGGCTGATCAGCGCCCTTAACAAGATCGGCCTCGCCCTTCCTAAGAGCTTCAAGACCATTGCGCATGATCTCCAGGCGCTCGGGCAAGATCACCCCATCGCCGGCATCAACCAAGCTATCCATAGCGGCAAGCGAAATTTCGTTGATGGTTGCAGACATGTGGTAAAGCTGATCTGCTTGATCATCTCGTAAGCGGCGCTGTTCAAGTGCAGAGTGTAAGGCCGAATTCGTATAAAGAGTGGTGCCAGAGACAACCGATACCACTACAAAAATCAAAATTCCCAAGGCGATTAATCTCGCCCTCACAGTCCATGACATTGAACGTCTCCCCGTCACATGAAACCTGCGTCGCTCGTCAGAATTACGACGCAGCGCTGCCCCAAACATTGGCACCACGGTAATGGTTTTTTTGCTTCGCAGCAAATACTGACCGTGAAAGGCGTGAGA
>CEGD01001112.1_pt1 | contig 12148 bp, 10 predicted proteins | sample 306751 | NCBI WGS metagenome assembly CEGD01 (sample SAMEA2755657, study PRJEB7226) | microbial mat metagenome | biome: microbial mat; feature: hypersaline; material: grass silage | place: USA | collected 2014-02-19 | depth 0 m
GTGGCTTCCACCGCGCCCCTGAACCCGAGCAGATATCGCCCCTGCTGGACAGGCTGCGCGAGGCTCAGCCACTGGCCCGTGATCTGACCGCTTTTTGCGCAGGGCTGGACCTGCCGGATGACCCGCAGGACTTTATCAGCATCGCCCTGACTCATCCGGATCGCTATGCCATTGAATCCGGTCGGCTGATCACCAGCACCGGGCTCAAACTCGGGGCTGAAGAGTTTGAGCAGCACTTCCACGAACACCACAAGCCGGACTCCACCGCCCTCTGGTCCGACCTGAACGGCGAGCCCTATCTCACCGGTCCATTGGCTCGGTTGAATCTCAATCACCAACACCTGCCGCCCGCCATTCAGCAAAGCCTGAAGGCAACCGGGCTGCAACTGCCCAGCAACAACATGTTCCACAGCCTGATAGCCCGTGCACTGGAGATCGAGCTGGTGATTCACGAGGCGATCGACATACTGCAGGACTATGAATACCCAAGCGCCCCCTGCCCGCAGCCCAAACTGAGCGCCGGTATCTGCTTTGGCATGAGTGAAGCGCCGCGCGGCTTGCTTTGGCACCGCTATGAGGTAGGACCGGATCAGCGGATCAAGGCAGCGCGCATCGTGCCGCCCACCAGCCAGAATCAGGCGCGCATTGAAGCGGACCTGTATCGCTCGTTGACCGCATTCGGGTTGAACCGGGATGAGGAGTCTCTCAGGCTGAGGGCCGAGCAGGTCATTCGCAACTATGACCCCTGCATCTCCTGCGCCACCCATTTTCTCAGGCTGGATATGCGTCGATCATGAGTGGCTGGCGGGTGATCGGCATCGGCTCGCCGTTTGGGGACGACCGTGCAGGCTGGGTGGTCCTGGAACAGCTGGCACAGCACTCACTGCCAGAGGGTGTAGAGCTGATAACGCTGGATCGGCCAGGCCCGGATCTGATCAATTGGCTTGAGCGGGACATAAAAACGATTTTGATCGATGCCGCACAGACAACTGCATTTCCCGCGGGACACTGGATGCCGCTTGATATCGACCAATTGGACAGTTCAGAAGACCTGTCCAGTCATGGCTTTGGTCTGGCACCCACGCTGAAGCTGGCACAAGCCCTGGGGGGCCTGCCGCATCAGCTCAGGCTGTTTGGGATCTGCATCGCCCCACGCTCAAGCCAGCCCGAAGGCAGCACGCTGTCTTCCAGCGTCATGGCTGGCGCCGGGCAACTCGCGACATGGCTGGCCGATCAGCTTGCCTGCGCTTCAGGTCCTTTCTACACCGCAACCGGGAGCGGCGGGGGCGGATCGATCGGATCGTCATCCCGCTCCGACTGCTCACGCAAATAGTGCTCTATCGCCTCGGAAACCTGCTGACTCAACCCCTGCAGTCCGGTATTGCCGAACAAGCGGTTGAACTCCAGCAGATAGGGGTAGCCATCCACCATCGCCACGTCAAAGCCGGCATGGTCGACCTCCAGTTGCTGGGCCACGCGCAGCACCAGATCCACCGCAGCCTGCGGCAGTGGCGTCTCGATATCCACGGTACCACCCTGTGACAGGTTGTTGTGGAAGCCATCGTGGCCCTGACAGCGCCAGAAACCGGCCACCAGCTTGCCGCCCACCACAATGATGCGCAGGTCACGATCAATCGGCAGCTGCTCCTGCACGTAGATCACCGGTGTCTTCGCCAGATAGGCATTCCAGTCGGCCCGGCTCTCGATCAGAAACACCCCCTGCCCCATGCTGCTCTTCGGAATCTTGGCAACAAAAGGCAATGGCATCTGATCCCAGACACGCTCGGCATGTTGCGGATCATTGGGCTCAATCAGCGTCCAGGGAATGTTGCCTGCAGCCACCATCTGAAAGGCACGGGTCATCTCAACCTTGTCATGGCCGATCAGGTATGAGGAGAGGCTGGGGAAGATCTTCTTGTTGAGGCCAAACACCAGTGCATTGACCTGCCAGTATTCGGGAAACAGCACCCAGTCTGCCGCTTCAACCCGTTCGCGCTCACGGAACAGGTGCTCGGGTTTGATGTAGTGCACATCAGGCAGGTGAAGGGTTCGGAACGCATCAAAGGACACGCATTTCATTTGTGTTGAACCGGTGAGTTGAAAGTCGCGGATAATAATCCGCTTCTTCACCGGCGCAAAGCATTTTCTGCTGCATTTTTGAACAGAAATACGGTGCTGTTTTATCGACCCCGCGGCAGGGTGAATTCACCCGGCAGAGAGTGTAAGCTGTGTTACATTCTGTTCGGTTTCAGGAGTCATTAACATGTCGGCCCAGCGCAATCATCTCGACTTTTTCGCCATCAGCATCATGCTGATGCTGTGTACCATCTGGGGCTTTCAACAGGTGGCGCTCAAGCTGGCCGCAGATGATATCGTCCCGACCCTGCAGATCGGCCTGCGCTCGGCCTTTGCGGCCAGTGTGCTGTTCCTGCTGATGCTGCGCAGCGAAGGTCGCAACGTCTTCGCCGATGGCACCCTCAAGGCGGGTATCCTGGTGGGTACCATGTTTGCCGTCGAGTTCCTGTTTGTCGGGCTGGGGCTGGAGTACACCAGCGCCTCTCATATGGTCGTGTTCCTCTACACCTCCCCATTTTTACCGCGCTGGGGATGCACTTCGTCCATGCCGACGAGCGCCTAAGCCGCATTCAATGGAGCGGCATCGGGCTTGCCTTCATCGGCGTCTGCATCGCATTTCTGGGACCGGGCAGCAGCACCCAGCAGAGCAGTTTGCTGGGGGACTTCTATGCCCTGCTGGCCGGTGCCGTCTGGGGCTTTACCACCGTTGCCATTCGCCGCTCAAAACTGTCGGAAGCACCTGCCGTCAAGACGCTGTTTTACCAGATGGCCGCCGCCTCAATCCTGCTGATCGGCATGGCGTTTGCGCTGGGACGAGGCGAGATGAACTGGACCACTGAAACCAGTATCAACATGGCCTTTCAGGCTGTTGTGATCGCGTTTGCCAGTTATCTGACCTGGTTCTGGCTGTTGCGCCGCTATCTCGCATCACGCATGGCCACGTTCACTTTCATTACGCCACTGATCGGTGTGCTGTTCGGGGTGCTCATTCTGGGCGAGACCCTGAGTGTACAGTTCATCAGCGGCGGCCTGCTGGTGCTGACCGGCATATTTCTGGTCAGTGCCAAGGACCTGCTCAACCGACGCAAGGCGTTCATGTACCAGGCCAAGTGCAGTTCATCATCGATGGCTTGCTGGTGTCGTGATCAAAGACTTATGGCTTGCTGAACGTTCTGATCACTGCCGTTCGGCCCCTGCTGTCCACCCGACAGCTGGCGCTCTATCTCTTCCCTGATCATTGCTTCGATCTTCATCCGCACATCAAATGGCAGTTGGGCCAGAGACTCTTCAGTCAGGCCCAGCTCCTTGAGCACCTGGTAGCGAATGCGTTCAGCGGGTGACATCTGCAGCAGACGCATCAGCTCATCGTGCGCATCCTGCTCTGCCGTTTGCTCCATGCGCATGTTGTTTTCTGCAGCCTGATCTCGCTCAAGCTGTTCTCGGCTTTGAGCAGCCGTTCTGGCGGCCTCTTCCTGCAGCAGCACGGCAAAATCCACCTCTCCTTTTTCACTCGCGGATCGGGTCTGCGTGATCATAGGAGTTGAGTGTGAGTCGATCCTGATCATCCGGGGCTCCTTTATTAGGTGACACCAGACTCAAGCAAGATTCAGGCCATGATCTTTAACTCAATCCTATCAACAACTTGAGCGCCACAAGTGGCAAAGTGCCGCCTGCAGGCAGGTCAGTGCTTGCCGCTGCGGCGACGCCTTATGCAATCATGAACTCATCAAAGAATGCACTCAGCTCTGCATGCGCATCAAGCGGCAGGATAGTGGCAATATGCTGGTCCGGCCGAACCACAACCATGCAGCCGCTGTCGCGATCGATACCACGCTGCTCGAAAACATCGTGGCTGGCATCGGTCTGAAACACCTTCTCATAATCCCTCAGGCCATATTTGCCCTTGGCAGGCCAAAGATAGTTCGGCAGCGTTTCTATGGCCAGATCCTGCTGCTGGAACACAGCGTAGACATCGATCACCGAGTCAATATCCGCACCGGCAGGCGTATATTTCTTGACCGGCGATAACGCTGCGTTTTCAAGAAACTGTACCAGTTTGCCGGTCTCTGAAGCGGTATCTCGCGGATCCTGCCTGTTGCCGAACACGAATACGCGCCAACGACCGTCCGCCTTGTTCAGATGGCCAAGGTGGACAGGACAACCATCGGCGACACGAACCGCTTCGGCTGAATGGAAACGCTGACCAATCGGGAAGCCCGTTGCCAGCCCCTGATGCTCATGACCGGTACACAGATAGGATTCATCGTAGCCAATGGATGTACCCGCGATAAAGCCGTTCTGTCTGGCGATGAACTTCTCGATATCCGCCGTGCTGGTCTTCCTGGCCTGTCCATCTGCCTTGTCTGCACTCGGGCGCGTGGCCACCAGGGCTGACATTTCACGGTCGGCATTGATCAGCATCTGCGCCACCTTGCGGCGCTCCGTAACATAGGTCTGCAACAGTTTGGGATCAGACTTGCCCTGCAGCACTGCGGCCAGTTTCCAGCCCAGATTGAACGTATCAGGCAGCGAGGTATTCAGGCCCCAGCCACCCTTGGGGCTATGCGTATGACAGGCATCACCGGCCACAAAGGCACGGGGGATGAGACCATCCGGGTTGCCCACCGGGTTGTTATCGAATCGCTCGGCAACACGCTGACCCACTTCGTAGATTGACCACCAGCCCACTTCCTTCACATCAAACGAATACGGCTGCAGGATCAACTGCGCCCTGGCGATGAGGTCATCAGCCGTCAACTCGAGCTGTGATGCCCTTTGATTATTCTCCAGCAGCCCCAGCTCCACATACAGTCGGACCAGATAGCCACCCTCTCGGGGAACGATCATCACGGCACCGTTTTCCTTGGACTGGATAAAGGTTTTGACGCGGATATCGGGAAAGTCGGTGACCGGCAGAACGTCCATGACGCCCCATGCCTTGTTGGCAGAGTCACCCTGCAGCTCAATGCCCAGACTCTTGCGCACCGCACTGCGCGCACCGTCAGTACCGACCACATAACGCGCCTTGACCGTTTCAACTTTGGCCGACTGCTCGGCATCAACACGCTCAAAGGTCGCCGTGATTGGGTGTGCACTCAGGTCCTGGGTAAGACTTTCATCCACCTCCAGTTCAAGAAGGCGGCGGCTGTAGTGTGGCACCAGATGTGTAACCGACTGCTGCATCCCCTCCAGCAACAGTTCATGCAACCGCGCCTGATTCACAACGCCGTGCACGAACTCAGACAGACCGAGGCGCGCATCCGGTACCTTGTGGGTGCGCTTGATGTTTTCGGGATGATCGGTGTCTGGCTCCCAAAACGCATTCTGGCGCAGCTGATAGCACTCCTTGACCAGCATTTCACTGCTGTTGAAGGCTTCCATGATCTCCATGGTGCGGCAGGAGATGCCATCGGCCTGGCCAAACAGCATGGGGCCGGACTTCTGCTCAACGATGCAGGTCTTGATATCGGCAAACTCGGACAGCTGACGTGCCAGTGCGAGCCCTGCGGGGCCACAACCGACAATCAGGACATCCACTTCCTTAGGCAGATCCACAATGGGCGGCGGAGCAACCGGCTCACGCGCAGCATCAGGAATTTGGTAGTTGCCGGGTTTGAAACCGTTGAGATGATATTGCATCACGCGATCCTCTTATGCTTATTCGCAGGGCTAGTATGACTTTAGCCTGTCTTTGCGTTTGTTGGTTGCATGAAGACTAGAGGATTGGCGCCGCGAGCCTGTCACCTGAAAATGGGGACAAGAGAAAGTTTGTGCTTTCAACTGCCGGTATCCAGCTCCAGTTTGGCCTTGTCGACCAAGTCTGTAGGCAGTTCTTTCTGCACCGAAACGCCGAGTTCCTTGAACTCCGCCGCCTGCTTGATCAGATTGCCTCGACCCGAATACAGCTGTGCAAACGCACGCTCATAGCTGATGCGAGCGCCATCCAGCTTCTTGCCCACATCCTGCATGCTGGTGAGAAAACTGTTCAGCTTGTTGTAGAACCGCTCGGCCCGGTCAGCCAGCTCGGCGGTATGCTTGCTCTGATCCTCAAAGCGCCACAGCTGCCGCACGATGTTGAGACTGGTCAGCAGCGTGGTTGGTGTCGCCACCAGTACATTCTGCTCCAGTGCCCGCTGATACAGGGTTTCATCAGCCTTCAGCGCCTCTACATAGGCCGACTCCACCGGGATGAACATGATCACGATTTCAGGTGAATTCAATCCCGGCAGACGATCATAACGGCGCTCGGCCAGCTCCTTGATGCGATCGGCAACCGCACGGGCATGCTCGCGCAAAGCCTGCTGACGTTCACTGTCCTGTTCAGCATTGACATAACGGGTGTAGGCCGCCAGCGAGGTCTTGGCATCAATGATCAGGTGCTTGTCACCGGGCAGATAGACGATCGCATCCGGACGCTGGCGTCCATCTTCACCGTTGAAGCTCACCTCACGCCGGTAATCGACGCCGGCCCTGAGGCCCGCGTTATCCAGTACGTTTTCCAGCATCAACTCGCCCCAGTTGCCCTGAACCTTTTTCTGTCCCTGCAAAGCAGTGGTGAGTTTTTCGGCCTGTTCGGTAATCGCACGATTCAGCTGCTGCAGGTTCTGCAACTCAGTACGCAGCTGAACACGTTGCTCCGTTTCCCGCAGGTGAATATGCTCTACCTTTTCCCGAAAACCCTTCATTTCGCTTTGGATTGGATTCAGTAGATGGTTCAGGCTCTGCTGACTCATTTCGGTAAACGCCTTGCCCTTGCGCTCCAGAATTTCGCTGGCCAGCTGCTCAAATTCCTTTTTCAGCTGCTCACGGCTGGCTTCGAGCTGTTCCAGCTGCTGCTGGAAATGGCGCTCCTGCTCCTCACGCCGTGTCTTAAGGGCACTGTGTTCAGACTGCAGCTGCTGCAACTCTTGCTGCAGTAACTGAAGACGTGATTTTTCTTCCTGCCACCAGCTTGCATATTGCCGTTCGGCCTGCTGACGTTCGTCATGCTGCACCTGCAGCCGGCTCAGCTCGACCTTCAGCCTGAGTTGCTCCTGCTGCTGTTGCTGAGTCTGGTCACGCAGCATGTCACTTTCATCCTGCAGCTGCTCAAGCTGGAGTTGAAGCTGGGCAGCAACCTGTCGCTCGCGTTCCAGCTTCAACCCGCTGCGCCAGCTGACCAGCGCCCAAACCAGCAGCGCGATGATCAGCGAAGAAACAATGGCAGGAAGCAGATTTTCAACAGGCATAACGGTCTCATCCGTACGGGTTTTCAACATGTTAGCAAAGCCGAGACGGATTCTCTTCACTCCATCTCGCAACGCTTTGCGGTACACTGCAGCTTTTCGTCAACCCGAGACCCAAGATGCAGCCCGTTATTCTGGCCGGTGGCAGTGGCAGCCGCCTCTGGCCCCTGTCCCGCCAGCATCATCCCAAGCAGTTTTTAAGCCTGGCCGGCCAGCAAAGCCTGCTGCAGCAGTGCCTGCAGCGCGCCGCTCAGATCAGTCAAGTCCCTACACTGCTGATAGGACGCGAAGAGCATCGCTTTCTGTTGGCCCAACAGCTGCAGGAAACGGGATGGCAAGGCCGCATTGTGCTGGAACCCGAAGGCCGTAACACGGCGGCAAGTCTTGTACTGGCTGCACTGGATGCCGTTGAGCGGGGCACACCCTGCCAGCTGTTGCTGGCCCTGCCGGCTGACCAACTGATCGAACCGATTGACTCTCTGGCGCAGGCGGCTGAAAGTGCCAGACCCGCCGCCGAATCCGGCCAGCTTTGCCTTTTTGGCGTAGTGCCTGATCATCCCGCAACCGGATATGGATATATTCTGCCAGACCCTGCAGACCCGGTGCAGGTTGAGAGCTTTATCGAGAAGCCCGATGCGGTGCAGGCGGCTGATCTCATTGAGCGCGGAGCCTTCTGGAATGCTGGGGTGTTACTCACTCGGGCGGACACATTACTGGCAACTCTGACGCCACTGCAGCCGGATCTTATTGCAGCCTGCAAGCATGCCTGGCAACAGCGCACGACCGATCTGGACTTCATCCGGGTGGGTGTCGAGCCCTTTCTAACCTGCCCGGAGATCTCTATCGATCATGCGCTGCTGGAGCATGCTTCCAGCTGCCACGTTACCGCACTGCAGGCCCACTGGCAGGATCTGGGCAGCTGGGCAGCCCTCGAACAGCAGCTGCCTGAGACACCCGATGGTTGCCGCGTTCAGGGCAAGGTGACACGTTTACACTGCCACAACACGCTGTTCATGGGTGGGGAGCGCTTGATTGCAGCTCTGGGGCTGAGCAATCTGTTGGTGGTGGATACCCCGGATGCCTTGCTGTTGGCCGACAAGAACTACGCCAACGAGATGAGGCAACTGGTAGCCGAACTGCAGCAACAGGGCCGATCCGAGCTGATCAACCATCCCCGGGTCCACCGCCCCTGGGGCTTTTACGAGCATCTTCTTGACGGTCCCGGCTTTCGTGTCAAACTGATCAGCGTCAACCCCGGTGCAGCCCTGTCTCTGCAACGCCACCAGTATCGTGCCGAGCACTGGGTGGTGCTTAGTGGCCATGCCAACATCTCTCGGGATGACGAACATATTGAGCTGGGTGCCAACCAATCCATCGCCATTGCGCAGGGACAGCTGCACCGGCTCTCCAACAATGGCATGGAACCCCTGTTGATTCTTGAAGTCCAGTCAGGTGATGTACTGGATGAAGCCGATATTGAACGGCTGGATGATCGCTATGGCCGTGGGTGACATGGGTACCGAATAATCCGTATGCAAGCACGCTACGTAAGCTGAATCAGGAGGCCCCTTGATGATACAACCCAAACACCTGCTGATTCTGATGTTGTTACCGTTGCTGACGGCCTGTGCCAACAACGACTGGCGTACCGCCAGCCGTGCCAGTGCCGGCATCGCTCCCGACCCAAGCACAACACCCGAGCCCGTGATACAAGTCTATGCCGCAGACGCCTGGGGCTGGCGAGGGATCTTCGCTGTACACACATGGATCGCGCTCAAACCACGCAACGCGGATCAGTACACCGTATACGAGGTCGTTGGATGGCGCGAGCGGCGCGGCTTGCCGGTGCTGCGCATCGAGCAGGACACGCCTGACCGCCACTGGTTTGGCGCCAGGCCTGAGCTGATTCTGGACCGTCGCGGCGAAGGCGTGGATGAACTGATCACCCAGATCGAGAGCACGGCACAAGACTACCCCTGGAAACATGAATACCGGGTATTCCCCGGCCCCAACAGCAATACCTTTCCGGCCTGGGTCGCTCAAAAAGTGCCTGATCTGCAACTGGAACTGCCGTTCAGAGCCATCGGTTCGGGCTGGGCAGACTGACGATCGATTTGGGGGTTGGCGCGACTCTCTGCCAGACTGTGTGACATGACAAGATGTACAACCCACTGACAAGGAGGGGGCATGTCTCATTCATGGCAGGCCATCATGCAAGAGGCTGTTCAGTTCAGACACCAGCTACATCGCCAGCCGGAGCTGACCTGGCAGGAACAAAACACCAGCCGAATGATTCGAGAACAGTTGGACAAACTGGGGATTGCCTGGCGCAGCTGTGCAGAATACGGCACGCTTGCCACTCTGGCTGCTGATGCAAGCGGACCTCATATCGCCCTGCGCGGCGACATAGACGCCCTGCCTATCGAAGAGCTTACCGACCTGCCCTACCGATCTGAATCGCCCGGCTGTATGCATGCCTGCGGCCACGACGGCCATACCGCAGCCCTTTGGGCAACAGCAGCCTGGCTGAAGGCTCACGAAACAGACCTTCCGGGCCCCGTTACACTGCTGTTTCAGCCGGCTGAAGAAGGCGGTCATGGCGCCCGCAAAATGATTGAAGAGGGAGCGCTGAACGGCATTGACCGTATTTACGGCTGGCATAACTGGCCCGCCATACCCTGGGGACAGGCGGCCTGTCCCGATGGACCGGTCATGTCCGGCAACGGTACCTTTCACATCACCCTCACCGGCAAAGGGGGCCACGCCAGCCAGCCCGAAATCTGTCGCGACCCGGTGCTGGCCGCCGCAGCCGTGACCCTTAACCTGCAGCAGATCGTCAGCAGACGCCTGCCGCCACAGTCCGCGACCGTGATAAGCGTTGCCTCCATTGAAGCGCCCAGTGCACCCACCGTGACACCCGAGACCGCTCGCATTGAGGGCAGCATCCGTCTGGCACAGCCCGAGCTGCGCCCACTGGTGAACGAACTCATCGAGCAGATCACCCAAGACACAGCGCGCACCTACGGTGTCACGGCGCAGGTTGAAACCGTGAAGCGCTATGAAGCCACCATCAATCACCCTGAAGCGGCCGCAGAATACCGCCGCGCACTTGAGTCCTCTCTTGGGGAAGAGTGGCAGATGCAGAACCTGCCGCTGCCGATCATGGCATCGGAAGACTTCAGCTATTACCTGAACGAAGTGCCGGGGGCGTTCGCGCTGATTGGCATGGCACGGGAGGACAACTTCCAGGCACCCTGCCACAGCCCACACTACCAGTTCAATGACGACCTGCTGCCCAGAGTGGTAGAGGTTTTTGCCCGACTGACAGGAGCGCCTTTGCCGGAAAAGGCCGATTGACTACCTATCGAGTACCTGGAGCACAACCGGGATGGTGAGCCTTTTGTGGAAGTCGCAATAGCAACAAAGGACCTTGTGGAGCGCAAAGTCAAATACACATTCCTCAAGCTCAGTAGTAGAGTCTGCAGGCTCCACAAACTGTTGGAGGCAATAGCCCAATGAGGCCCAAATTTAAAACCCTGACCTACGAGACCATATGCTATTGAGTTCGTGGTGGGCTGCTTTGACGGACAACCAATCAGCAGTATTTGGCCCATTGCGGACATTAGGTGTGCCGTTCCGTGGTGCAGTGATCGGCCCGGAATGCCGTTAATGCTTCTTGCATAAAGCCTGTTCTGCGGTTACTGCCAAAGCCTGCGAATTGTTACTCTGTCCCCAATTGCCTGACAGAATTGGTGAAAATGAATGGATAGCGCCGGGGATAACCTAGAATCCAGGGCGACGGATGTGCACCCTGTTGCAGGGTCTACACTACAGGGGACATTTGTACATACCCTGAGTGAGGCAATCCCATGGCAGCGCATGACATCACCCCATCAACCGACGACAGACTCCGTGACAGGGCGATGGGGGCCCTGATGGGCGCCTTCATTGGTGACGCCCTGGGCGTCGGGCCACACTGGTATTACAACCTGGAGCAACTGACCGCCGACTACGGCCCCTGGATCGACACCTATACCCGCCCACGCCCCGGGCGTTATCATGAGGGACTCGAACCAGGCCAACCCTCGCAATCGGGCATCCTGTTGGAGATGACACTGCGCTCGCTGGTGGACTGTGGGGGCTATGACGAGGCCGATTTCTGCCGTCGGCTCGATACCAAACTTTTCCCCCACTTGGACGGTACCCCGATGCATGGCCCGGGCGGCTTCACCAACCAGTCCATGCGGGACGCCTGGCACAAGCGCGTTCAGCAAGGGCTCCCCTGGGGGTCCATCGGCGGCAACGCCGACAACACCGAAGCCGCAGAACGCATCTTCGCCATCGCCGTGCGCTACGCCCTCACACCCGGCGAGCTGGCCCGGTCAGTCACGGCCAACACGGCCCTGACCCAGACGGACGGCACCGTCATGGCCATGACCACCGCATTCGGCGCAGTGCTGGGCATGCTGGTAGAAGGCCATCGCCTCGACAGCGACCTCTCAGACAAACTAATGGCCCGCGTGAAAACCGGCGAACTGCCCTTTCACACCATCACACAAGGCAAACTCGAAGCCCCGTCACGCACGCAAAAGGAAAAGCGGCAGGAAGGCCTGTTTGCCTCTCCCGATGCGCTGCTCACGCCGTCCTGCATTGCTCGCGCCGCCCACGCCAGCACCATTCGTATCGAACCCGCTTCACAGGTGGGCCTACTGTACGGCCTGCCGTGCGCGGTCTACCACCAGCTCCCAGCCGCCTACTATCTGGCGGCCCGCTTCACAGGCGACTTCGAGTCAGCGGTGCTGCACGCGATCAACGGAGGAGGACAAAACATGGCCCGCGCCATGCTG
>CEGD01001008.1_pt1 | contig 12144 bp, 5 predicted proteins | sample 306751 | NCBI WGS metagenome assembly CEGD01 (sample SAMEA2755657, study PRJEB7226) | microbial mat metagenome | biome: microbial mat; feature: hypersaline; material: grass silage | place: USA | collected 2014-02-19 | depth 0 m
TTTCCAGGCCGCTTTCTTCAGCGGCACGGAACGTGTTAGCCGGATCGGTTAGATCGTCTTCTTCTTCACCGCCCTGCTGTTGGCCAAGAGACGTCAATTCATCAAAAAGAGTCGCCTCGTCAGAACCCGCCGCAGTATTGCCTGTGGTGTTCTGGTTGGGCTCACCGTCTTCATGATCATCAACGTGTGTGTCTTCGTTCTCAGCCATGACGTCCCCCGAAATGTTAAAGGTCTACAGTTTCAGGGTAACAGAAAGCCCAGCATTCCCTTAGCTGTCCAATGGGTATAATCGTGCAAGCCTCACGGACGTCTAGACATTTTCTGCCCTTCAGCGCCCACGATAATTTTAAAATGGCCAGAGCACTGCATGCCTAATAGCTGCAATGCTATGGCCATTTTAAACGTATTGCGCTAAAGTGCCGTATTCTTAGCCTTTAACAGAAACTTACCGTTCGCGGAATCCGCTTTCCAACGCACGAACCACTGGCTTAATCAGGTAGGCAATCAAGGATTTTTCGCCGGTCAAAATTTCGGCCTCAACCCCCATGCCGGGACGGATGGGATAACGCCCCGGAACATCGCCGACATAAGGATCTTTTAACCCCACCCAGCCTTTGAAATAAGGCTGGCCCTGAGCGTCAACCACGCTGGTTGCCGATATGCGGTGCAAAACACCCTTCGCGGTGCCATAGCGGGAAAAATCATAGGCAGAGACACGAACCTCTACCGCCTGACCTTCTTGCACATAAGCGATATCACGGGTGTTAATCCGCACCTCGCATTCTAGCTTGGCATCCTCGGGAACCACCTGCATCAGCAAGGCACCAGGTTGCACCACCTGCCCCACATTGACCACAGTCAAAGATTGAATCGTCCCGGTTACTGGGGCACGTACATCTTGGCGGCTAAAACGCGCCTGCAAGCGTACCAAAGTTTCTTGTACTTCGGCCATTTCGGCGCCGACTGACCCTAGTTCGGCCAGGGCATCGCGACGCAGTTGATTTTGTGTATCTTCGCGCCGCGAAACAACTTCGGCCATTTCTTGCTCGACCAAATCAGCTTCTTGACTCAGCCGGGCAACTTCGCCGTCAGCCGTCACCTTGGCCTGCTGGGTTTGCAACAAATCAACCCGGGTGATCAGCCTTTTGGCCGCAAGCTCCTGACGTAACGACAATAACTCGCCACTTAGCTTTTGCTGGCTTTGCGCAACAGATAACTGCTTTGCCAATTGCCCCAGCCGTTGCTTTTTCTGATCTACTTGCCGATCAAGAATATCTAACGTTGATTGCTGAGATTGCAGTTGGTTCAGGTAAATTTCCCGCTGATCCGATACCAAATCAGCGTGCCCCTTGGTAATCGAGACAAAGTCTGGTTTACGATTTTCAGAAAACGCATTTAGGCGCTCGGCCCGTAATTGCAAAGCCAAAAGGCGGCTTTCCATTTGCCGCAGATCGGCCTGCGCCTGGGTATTGTCGATGGTCAACAGCACCTGGTCTTTTTCCACCCGCGAGCCTTCTTCGACCAAAATAGAGGCGACTTGGCCGCCATCTAAGTGCTGGACATTTTTAACCTGACCACTGGGGATGACTTCGCCCGGCGCATGGGCAACCTCGCTGAGTTTGGTCATTGATGCCCAAACAATAAAGCCCAGCACCAAAACGGCAATCATCATCAAGGCAGGGCGAACAAAGGCTGGGACCAGCTCTTCGTCAACTTGCACTGCCTCGGAAAGCAAGCGGCGCTCGCGGCGACCCAACACGACACCCGAAGAGTTCTTTGTATTGCGCTCCTTAGCCATCAACCCATCCCCGCCATCACCTTATCTCGGACGTCATCAAACGGCCCCAAAGCCCGTAAGTTGCCCGCTTCTAAATAGATCACCGCATCGGCTAGGCGCATATGGCTAGGACGATGGGAGACAATAAATACCGTTGAACGGCCTCTCAGCCAATCAATACAACGAACTAACGCTTTTTCGCCTTCGTCGTCCAAACCGTTTCCAGGCTCGTCTAGCAGCACCACGGGAGCGGCCTTTAGCAGCGTTCGCGCCAAAGACAATCGCTGACGAAAACCATGTGGTAATTGCTCTGAACGGCTTTCAGAAATTCGCGTCTGAAAAGACTCTGGCAAAGCCTCGATGTCATCAATAAGCCCGGCGATTGTTGCCGCCCAGCGCATTTCTTCATCGGTGGCCGTCGGATGACTTAGGCGCAGATTTTGCGCCACCGTGCCGTAAAACAGTTCGCAGTTTTGCGGCATGTAGCTGACCTGTGCCCGCAAATCCGCCGTCGTCAGCTGGCGAATATCGACGTTATCAAGCTTAATCACCCCAGCTTGCGGACTAAAAGCCCGCACGATCAGCTTTAACAGCGTCGACTTTCCCGACCCATTCGGGCCAGCAACCGCAACCACCTTGCCCGATGGCACCGTAAAGGTAACACCTAACAGCGCTGGGTCAGCATCGTTGCTATAACGAAATGAAACCCGCGAAAAAGCCACCGTTCCGTGCGTTTCAGGCCGGGTTGTTTGCCGGGTTCCAGTTCCGCGTTCGACCGGTAAGCGCATCAACCGTTCAACCTGTTGCAAGCTACTCAGAACCCGCACCACCGTGGAGCTGGCCATAAAGATGTTTTGCATCGGCCCAGTCAAGCGCCAGACGATCATCATCGTTGCCACCACGGCGCCGGTTGTCACCCACCCTTGGATCGCACCAACGACCGAAACGGTCAGGGCACCAATGGCGGTCAGGCTGCCAAGCAATTGAGCGCCACTGGCCACCCGGTCGCCGGCTTGTTGCGCCTGAAATGCCGAAACAACCGATTTCCCGGTCAATTCCCGATACCGATTCAGCCACAGATCAGCCGCGCCAACCCCACGCAGGGTTCGCATATTGGCCAGCGTTTCGGTTAGCATTTCCCAGCGCTTTCCCGACAGAATCGACGCCTTATTCACCGCTAATTCCTGCTGGCCCCGCGTAAGGAAGGCAAGGACGCCAAACCCCAAAGCGCCAAGCACCATCACCCCAACCGCCCATGGATTAATCAAAGCAATGGCGATAAACAACACGATGGTCGATGGCAGATCGAACACCAGCAACGCCAAAGGCCCAAGGAAAAAGTCGCGCAAGGATTCAAAGCCTTTAATGCGGCTAATTTGCTCACCCACCGATGCATTATCGGTCGCCGACGAGGGCAGGTCCAAAATCCGCTGGAAAACCGTATTTCCCAGAATGTACTCGGCCCGCCCAGCCATAAAGGCCAACAACTTACTTTTCAGCTGCCGCAAACTAAAATCGACCGCAATGGCCAGCAATACGCCGACCACCAGCAAAGCTTCCATCATCAAGTCGCCGGTTGGCAACACACGATCATAAATGGACATCACAAACATCGGCGGAGCCAAGGTCAGAACCGTACTCAGCAATGTTAGGATAAAAACAATCCCGATATGACGCCGAAAGCGGCCCACCAAACGCCGGGTCCAATTGCGCCGGGTGTCGGCGCGGGCGTCGTCGTCCTCTTCGCGGAACACATAGGCTGTTCCTTCTAACGTCTGCAGCGGATCATCGCCTTCAACGCTGATCACCTCCAGGCGGTCACTGTCAAACAGCGTCACCCGTCGGCGGCTGATGTCATGGGATAGCACCACCTTGGCGCTGCTATTGGGCGGCACAAATAGACATGGCGTCAAGCGATCATCCAAATTTCCCAACAGGGTGGGGAACCCTTCGCTCATATAACCCAGATTAGCCATCACCCCGCGCAACCCCGACAGGTCTAAATGGCGCATCAAGTGCGGCAAAGACTCGGCCAAATCCCGGGGCCGCCCCTTCCAATCCACCGCCGACAACAAAGGTGCCAGACACACGGCCAGATCCGAGACTTCGTCGAAATGATGAATGCTATCGACGGGCTTCCAAGCTTCATCGCTGGGCCGTTTAGCCACCACGACAGCGGCCTCGTCTTCTTGGGTCCACGGCTTAAATTCTGGACGACCTTCGACCAATCCAGCGTCTTTTAGGGTAAAGACCCGGTCGGCAAGGTTTAGCAGCGATGGGCGCGGCGTCACCAAAATGATGGTCCGCTTTCCTTTTTCTTCTTCAAGAAAATCTTTCAGCCGCTTATCACTTTGTAAATCAAGGGCGATATTGGCCTCGTCAAACAAAATAACACTCGGATCACGGGCCAAGGCGCGAACAATCGCCAAGCGTTGACGCACCCCAGCAGGCAAAGTTTCAGCCACACCTTCGCCGACCGATGTTTCGTATCCTAACCGCAGACCTGCAACCACCTGATCAATGCCCAAACGCCGGGCTAATTCCAGCGCGGTTTCCGCAAAACGTTCGTCGCCCATGGTCATATTGTCCATGATTGACCCCGAAACCACGCTGCCCTTTTGCGGCAACAGAGCGATTTCTTCATGTAAGCTGGCGGCGCGATAATCGGTCAGCGGGTGACCATCAACCAAAACCGTGCCCTGATCCGGGGGAAATGCGCCCGCAATCAACGATAACAGGCTGCTCTTACCGCTACCGCTATCACCACAGATCCCAATACATTCCCCGGCTTTGACCTGTAACGACAGGTTTTTAAACAGTGGGCTATCGCCATGGCGCGAAAAATCGACGGTGACGTTGCACAGCTCCACGCCTTTGGCCACCGGCGGCAAAGCGGGCAAATGGTCATCATCGACATAGGGCAGCGACAAGACTTCGTTCAGTCGCCCGTAAGCGGTTACAAACGCCTGATAGCGCAGCCACACCGCCAGACTCCGGCGTAACGGTGACAAAGACCGCACCGACAGCATCACGCAAGCCGCCATCCCCCCTGGTGTCATATCGCCGTTCAGCACCACCACCGCGCCAACGCCGACCACGCCCACAATCATCACCTGGGTAAACAGAGTTCCCAGGCTGGCCGCCATTGATCCCCCATGCGCCAACACCGCCCCTTGCTCGGCATTCGCCTCTTGCAAGCGTTCATAGCGGCGATGCATGAGGGCTTCCATTGACAGCATTTTCACGCTGTGAATGCCCTGTAAGGTTTCGGTCAAAAAGCTGTAACGGCGTTCATCTTGAATATTGCGTTGCTGCACCTGAGAGCGCATCCAGCCCCCGGTTTTCACCACAATAGCCACGAAAACGATCAACAGCACCGCCGGCACCATGGCCATCCAGCCGCCGATCATGGCGATCAAAGCCAAATAGACAGTGACAAAGGGCAGATCAAAGAGAACCAAAATGGCCTGACCGGAAAAGAAATCCCCCACCTGACTGCTGGCAGTGACCCGTTCGGCGTGGTTTCCGGCCTCATCCTTCATAAAAAGCTTTAACGGCGTGCGACTCAGGCGACGCACAGCCTCCACAGAGGTACGCTGTTCAAACCGAGCCCCCAACCAACCGGTGATAGCGCCGCGCAAGTATTTTAGAATTTCTTCTAAAATCATGGCGCAGATAACCCCACCGATCAAAAGCCCCAGGGTCGTCAAAGACTGATTGGCAATGATGCGGTCATAGACCTGCAACATGGCCATCGGTAAGGCCAATCCCAAAATATTAAGCAGCAGGCTAGCCAGCCCCAAGTACGGCAAAACCCGCCGTAAATCGCGCGACCGCACAATCGACATAAACGCTTCGCGCTCCATGCCCGGTTTGGGTCCGCCGCCAGGGGGGCCAAAGCCGGGGCCGCCGCCCTTCCCGCCGCCTTGAGCCCCCTTATTTTGGGGCAGAGTCGTCTTGTTTTGCTGCGGAATAGGGTCAGCTTCGACCTCTGGTACTTTGGTCGATGATAGCTCTGCCTTCTTCTCATCAAGGGGGATCTGCTTCTGCTGTTGTGCAATAGGCGCCGCGTCAGCGGCCTCCTCATGCGCGGCAGTTCCGGTCTCTGGCCCCTGTGTCGTGGCGGCCTGCGCCGATAACAAGGACGGGACGTCGCCGCCAGATTCTACCGGTTCGGCCATAACGCCGGTGTCCACAGACACTTGCCCTGCCCCTTGCTCTGCGGGGGCTGACAAAACGCTGTCCTGCACTCTTGCGGGCGGCGTAAGGGCGAACTCGCCGCGCCCTTCTGGGGCACGCATAAGGCTAAAAGAACGCAGCTTCACGAAACACACCTATCAGTCTTAGGAAGAGCCAGCGTCATGCCAACTGGCTCCCTATGAACCCCATGGTAAACAGCCCCACCGCGAGAACCCTTAATACATATGCGCGGTCATACAATTTTTAGCTTTTCACTATACACTGCTTTGCTAACAAGCGATCTGATCCTTATACCCCATAATGTATCTGTTAAGATATACCTCTTAGCTTGTTGTTTCAATTGATCTAAAATTGGTCTAGCCTTATGAAGCCAGAGGGAGAAAATACGAGCCAATGCAAACGACCACCCCGTCAGAAGAAACCAGCAGCATCCCTACCTATGGTGCATTTTGATGGCAGGACCTTATCTCACTAAGATATAGTCCCCCGTAAAATAGGGTTACCACGCAATAATAAGAACATTTTCACCCCAAGATGATCTAAATAACACACTCCATGCAGGGAAATTACCTCAGACGCCATCGCCCTTTGCCACACGCCCTATCGCCAACAACAGGAAACCCTCGATCACCATGGCAGGATCGCCACATTTGACATCACCAGACGTGCTGGAAAAAGGACAACATCCGTTGCCTGATAAGCATGAGTCTCAGGCTTTACGGTCAACGTGGTGGTCATCTTTGGTCCAGGCTATTGGGTCCTTGTTCGGTCGACTGCGGGGAAAAAAACCCGTGCTTGCGTCGTCGTTGCAATCGACACCGCGCGCACGCGCTATCTTGCGCAGCCAAGCGTACAAAGACTCCACCAACAAGGCCCTGCAAGCCACAAGCAAGCAAGACACCCAGGCGACACACCAGCTAACATCCGGTGAATTTCGCCAGCACCTGTTAGACGCGGTATCCGACGTTGAAGCCCATAAACGCAATCGCCTCCACACCCTAAGAGGCCGCTAAGCGCGCCATACTCTCGGCCCCTTGACCGGAAAGATCTCTCCCGTGACCACCTCCACACACAGCTTGCAGGATGGTTCTTCCGCGATGGACCACGGCCAAGATCCGCTAATAGCGGACGAACAAACGGCGCAAACCAACAGTACTGTGGCCGGGCTAACCCCGCGACAAAAGCAAATCCTTGAACTGTTGCGCGACGGTAAAGGCAATAAAGAAATCGCCTATGAACTGGGCATCAACATCGGCACCGTCAAACAGCACGTGGTTGCCCTGTTTAAAAAGCTCAATGTTCGCAATCGCACGATGGCCGTGGCACAGACCTTTGGCTCAGCAACAGCCGATAGCCCAACACCGGCACCCCCAGCACATCCAGACCTTGCCGCCCAAATCCTTGATCCTGGCGACACCGGCAAAGAAACAGACACCATTTTAGAAAAACGCCCCTGCGTAATTCTAAGCTTGGCTGTGCCACCGCCACCAAAAGACAGCGATAACCCCATCGACGAAGCGGCGCTACGCTTGGCCGCGCGGCACCTCCATACGGCCTTGGCCGCCCTCGCCTATGACCACGACGCGGTATTTTTGGCCCGGCGCGGGAATGCCGCCGACGTGATTTTTGGTGTACAGCGAACCCGCGAATTTGACCTGTTGCGCGCCTTACGAACGGCGCAGACCGTCGCTGAAGAGTTGGCGCAAACGGTGCCCGACGCCGCCGCCCTCCTGCGCGGTGGCCTGACCGCAGCCTTAGCTGTTGCCAGCATGCGCCGCCGTGGCGGCTGGTCCGGTGAAGCCATTGCCAGCGCGGGCATATCCGTTGCTCGCTCCCTGGCCGATCACGCCCCCCCAGGCACCCTAAACCTGGGTGTGGCGGCGCAAGATTTGATGGTTGCTCATGGTATTGGTGGCGGCCCTGACGGGTTAGCGCAAATCAGTAGCATCGCATCGGCGGGGGCAGAAATTGCTCTGCCCTTTGACCAACTTCACCGCGTTCGCGCCAGCGAATCGGCGGCAAAAACGACCTTACGCGGCCGCCTGAACGAGCTTTCGACCCTCTTTCACGCCTGGACCTATACCCCACCCGATGACGCCACACAGTTACCACCCGTTCTTATTGTGGGTGAAGCGGGCATGGGAAAATCACACCTGTGCCTGACCTTTGCGCAGCGCAGCCGCCAAGATGGGGCAACGGTGATCATCCGCCGCTGCCAGCCCAGCGATGGCAGTGGCCGAGAGCCGTTTTTGGCCTGCGATGAAAGCGGCCATGATCACAGCCTGCAAAACGTCCTAGACACACTTGCCAATCCCGCCGACACCACCACCTGCACCCGCCAGTTGGTGGTTCTCGATGATGTCCATTGGCTTAGCCCCAGCGATCAACACCGCCTGTTTATCGCCGCATGCACCTATCAGCCTGGCCGCTTGGTTCTAATGGCCGCCCGCCGCCTTCCCGCCGATATTATCGATGGCCATTGCAGCAATGGCGACGTTCCGGTGCTGCTTCGCCTGGGGCGCCTATCGCCCGATATTACCGAATCGGTCGCCACCGACCGCCTACGCGGCGGCCCCTCTCGCGATTTATCATCCTCAGCGGCAAAAGCAGCAGGAAAAGGAATTGCTGGGCGCGCCATGGGCGTGCCTTTGTTTGCCGTTGAACTTGCACGACATTGGCAATCGATGCCGCAAAGCCCCCTCCCCACAAACGCAGAAACCGCACAGCCACTGTCGCCCTTGTGGGCATCAACACCTCCCCTGTCCCTATTAACCATTGTATGTGCCCGCCTTGACAGCCAAAATCTCGACCGGCATATGCTGCGCGCCGTTGCCCGAACCTCAAGGCCGGTTGACGCTGCGGGGCTGGCACTCTTAATTGGCGAAACTCAAGCCACATTGGCCCCCATCCTTGACCGTGCGGTTAAAGCCGGTGTCCTAGCCTGGGCACCGACCGGAACATTAACATTTACCCACCCGCTGATGCGCGCCGTTGTTGATTTTCTGGGCATGGACTAACTCATAGACCCGATTCTTTTTTAAACGTCTGGTCAGGGATTTTATCTTTTGTCCGGTCACCCCGCAGACGCAAGATTAGCAACAGTACAGGCAGTCGCATGGTTTTCCAGTGCCCCCCTCGCCCCCGCTACACTGAATATCGCGCTGTACCACAGCAACGAATCCGTTGGTCAACAGCCCTGGGGGCCGTTTTGCTCTTAAGCAGCCTGACGGCCTGCGCTGAGAAACGCGACGCTTATGATGTACCAACCATCCCCCTGCCCGCACGATTCTCACAAGATCAGTCTCCGACCGTTACCCCGCCTACTGACGGCACGACGGCCATCCTTGGGGCGCCAAAAATGAGCGGCTCAGCACAAGATGGCGATAGTATGGAACCGTCAGCTTTACCGACCATGACGCTTGCGACCTATACTCAGCCGCTGGAAAACGTTCTGCCCACCTGGTGGACTTTGTTTGGCAGTAACGAGCTTAATCGCTTGGTTGATCAAGCCCTGGCACGAAACCCTGACCTCCATATGGCGACCCTTAAGGTCGAACAGTCCGAAGCCCAATTTCAACAAGCCCACGCCGACCTGTTCCCCGCCATTACCGCCCCCGGCAGCGCGCGGGTCGACGCCCCTGGTGGCGGCACAGGCACCACAGCCCCCGGCGCCCACGTAACCTCAGACCGCGCTTTTTCCGTCGGCGCCAAAGTCGACTATCGCGTTGACCTGTGGGGGGAACGCAATGCTGCCGCCGAAGCCGCACGACTGCGCGTCTGGCAAACCGTCCTGGCCCGCGACGACGCACAAAAAACACTGATTGCCGACCTTGTTGGAACCTATATCGACTACCTAGCCCTCAACGACCGCCTTAAAGTTGCCATGCGGAGTCAGCAAGTCCTCAGCGAAATGCTGTCAGCGGTTCAGCAGCGCCTTGAACGCGGCGATAGCACCGTGCTGGATCTGGCCCAACAGCGCGCTGCGGTGCATTCGGTGCAAGCAACGATCCCAGCATTGCAGTTACAGATTGCCCAGGCTTCACACCGCATAGCCCAGTTAGCGGGAACAACGCCCGCGCAAATACAACTCAGTGATGCTGGTTTGGGCAGCCTAAAACTGCCACAAATCCTGCCTGGCGTTCCTTCGACCTTGCTGCTGCGCCGCTCTGACGTCCGTGCTGCCGAGGCAAACCTGTTGGCCGCCGATGCTGACATTGATGTTGCCCGCGCCCAGGCTCTTCCGACCTTTGACCTCTCGTCATCCTTGGGCAAGGGCAGTAACTACGTTAGCACTTGGTTTCAACCAGAAAGCCTTTTTTGGAACTTAATTGGCTCACTGACCGCCAGCCTGTTTGACCATGGCAAACGCGAAAAACGTGTTGAACAACAAGAAGCCCGCCATAAAGAATTGGTCGAGGCCTATGTCAGTGCGATCTATGGAGCCGTCCGCCAAACCGAAGACGCCCTTGCGCGCCTGCACTTTGGGACCGAACGGCAAGTTTTACAGCAGCAAGCCACCGACGCATCCGAAGAAGCGGTAACCCATAGCCGTGAATCCTATCGCTATGGCGCCACCGACTATTTAACCCTGCTCGATACAGAACGAACGTTCCATACCTCTAGCGATCAGCTTTTCCAGGTGACACAAGACCGATATCGCGGCGCAATCGACCTGTTCGCCGCCCTTGGCGGCGGCATCGAACTGGGTCCGCGTCTGCCCGGCGAAGGCGTACGCCCCGAAGATCAAGCCCCACCGCCTAACGAGCAAAATGGCGGTATCGTTATGACCGCCGCCGATGGCCAGACGGAACCTGTACCGGCGGCGCTGCAGGCACCAACAGCCCCAGCCAATGGCGAACCGACGCCAACGCTCGCCGCTGTTGCCTCCATTCCGGCTAAGCCGCTGCCCTTTACCTCGACCGCGACCATGGCCGACGATATCGAAACAATCCCTCTGCCATTATCTGGCTGGACGATCACCCTACCTGGCCTGTTTAGCCCGCGCGGACTCGATGCGACGTGGCATACTTTAAGATCTCAGTTCGGTGAAACATTAGAGGGCCTTAGCCTTGTAGCGGTGTCCCTCAACGACTCCCAAGGTAGTAGCGACCTGGGCCGCAGCTGGCTAAAAATGGTCATCGGCCCCTTTGCCAGCCAAGACGCTGCACAAAAAATGTGCATCGCCCTGGGTCAACAAGGGGTTCGCTGCCAATCTATTGATGAAGGTTCTTAAGGAAAAACCATCATGCACCACGTCGTTAGCCGCATCGCGGGGGTGGTCCTGATGGCCCTGGCCCTGTTTAACGGGCCACATTTCGCCCAGGCGGACGATTACAAAAAACTACCGTGGCATTTGATGGATTACCGCTACGAACTCTCAGAAGCGCTACCGTTTCAAAGCCTTGCTATCACCATTGACATCAAAGCTGACCCTGACCCCAAAGAATTCTTTTACCTCTGCGCCCTATGGGGATACATCGGGGAAAATAGCTTTTACTTAGGGCTGCAAAGTGATCTACACCAAGGACTTGGCACCAAGGGCTACACCGGGCCCGGCCTGATCTTTACCCGATGGGGAACCGGCGATCCGGCAGACTCTCGCCCGCCAAGCGAGGGCTGGGTTGTGCCCCCCGGCCCGAACACCCCCGATGAAGGCCTAAGCATCAGCGTCCGCCGCGCCCTGCCCTGGGACGACGGGCGCTATACTTTTGTGCTGCAACGCCGCCCCGGCACCGACCTGCCCCTGTCAAGCTGGATTGACCTGTTAGTCTATGATCACAGCAACAACCAATGGATCGACGGCGGCGGCCTGCGCTTTCCCACCAACGCTCCCACCCTCTCCCGCAGGCCCGTTACCTTCGCCGAAATTTATGGCCGCGATAAAAGCCGCTTTGCTTCCGATAGCGCCCAAGCCCAGGGCTTTGATCCCATTACTCTGATCATTCACCCGCTCTTGGTCGATGGAAAAGCCGTCCCCCCAATAGGCCACGTAGTTCAGCCCAAAGGCGTGCCCGGTACCGTCGCCCAGCAACAACAACGCCTAACAGACGGCATGGGCGTCATGATCGCAATCACCCCTGATCGTTGAGGTCTTGTTGTGGGTGATAGGAGGGGTGTTGCCCTGGCGGGCAGGTCCTGCGGACAGCTTTTTTTTTGTGGGGCCACGG
>CEGD01001048.1_pt1 | contig 12131 bp, 9 predicted proteins | sample 306751 | NCBI WGS metagenome assembly CEGD01 (sample SAMEA2755657, study PRJEB7226) | microbial mat metagenome | biome: microbial mat; feature: hypersaline; material: grass silage | place: USA | collected 2014-02-19 | depth 0 m
TCGATGGCGTGAACCATGGCATCAATGCCGGTGGCCGCTGTTACGGCGGGGGGCAGGCCGGTGGTCAGGCTGGCATCAAGCACCGCAATATCGGGATAAAGCAGCGGAGAAACCACGCCCTTTTTCTCGTGCGTTGGGGTGGTGACGATGGAAATGGGGGTGACTTCGGAACCGGTGCCGGCGGTGGTTGGCACCTGGATCAACGGCAGGCGCGGCCCTTTGGCCAAACCAACGCCGTAAATGTCGGGCAGGTTTTGCGGGTTGCCAACCAGCAAGGCCACCAACTTGGCGGTATCCATCGAGCTGCCGCCGCCAAAACCGATGATCACATCGGCACCAATGGCGCGGGCTTCATCGGCGGCTTGTTCGATCACGTGCTGCGGCGGGTCGGCCTGGACTTTGGTAAAGACGGTTACTTTTTGCCCGGCTTTGGCGAACCCGGCCAGGGTACTGGCTAATACGCCAGCCTTTTCTAGGCCGGGGTCGGTGATCAGCATGGTGTGGGTGGCGCCCAACTCGGCACAAAGGGCGGCCAACGAGGCCGCCGCGCCGGTCTGGCAAATCATCCGCGGGGTGGTTTCAAAGGTGAAATCAAGGCTCATAGCACGGTTCCTCGACGACTTTAAAGTATAAGGGGCAGCATGACAGCCCCCTTAAGAGGCGGTCACCACGCCGCGTTCAATGCGGTAAACGCGGTCGACCAAATCTGATGAATGGGTATCGTCAGATTCTGACAGTAAAATACGCATGCCTTCGCTGCGCAGCTCGGCGATCACCTCGGTTAAGCGGCGCGATAGTACCGGTGCAACGCCTTCGAACGGTTCGTCAAGCAGCAGCATTTGGCGGCCTGGCATTAGGGCCCGGCCCAGGGCAACCAGCTTTTGTTGACCGCCAGACAGCTGCATCGCCCGGCGTTCGCGGTATTGGGCGATTTCAGGCATCAGCGAATAGATCCATTCCAGGCGCTTGGCGGCGTCGGGAATGCCGTTGGCCCAGGCGGGCATCAAGATGTTTTCTTCGACCGTTAGGCTGGGAATCAGACGGCGATCTTCGGGTAAATAGCTGATACCAAGGGCGGCGCGCTGGTGGCTTTTGGCCGTGTGCAGCGGCGAGCCGTCAAAGGTCATTTCGCCTTCGGTGGGCAACAGGCCCATGATGCTGCGAATTAGGGTGGTTTTTCCGGCGCCGTTATGGCCAATCAGGCCAACCATGGTGCTGGTTGGGATTTCCAACGACACATCGCGCAGAATGGGAATGCCTTCGATGGCGACATTCAGGTTGCTTACGGTCAGGCTCATGCTCCGGCTCCGTCTTTTTTCTCGTCGGCGGGATCGGAATGGCCGGTCACCAACTCGCGCACCTTATGGTCTGCCAACACCATTTCAGGAGTGCCGTCCGAGATAATTTCACCGCTGTAAAAGGCCAAAATGCGCGACACATAACGGCGCACCACGTCCATATCGTGTTCGACGAATAGCACCGTGGTGCCATGGTGGCGCACGGCCTCCATCACGGTATCCATCAGTGCGGTCTTTTCTTCGACGCTGACGCCGCTGGTCGGCTCGTCGAGCAGCAACATGCTGGGCTCGCCGATCAACGCCATGGCGATGTCGATCAGCTTACGCGCGCCTTGCGGCACGGCAGTCACCTGGGCATCGCGAAAGGCGGTCAAACGAAATTCTTCTAGAATATCGTCGGCACGTTTCAGACGCTTAGAGGTCCGCACCGGCCAAAAAATGCTGGGGCGCGGGCTTTCGGCGGCGGCTAGGGCGATGATCAGGTTGTCCATTACGCTGAGTTCGGGGAACAACTGCGCCACTTGGAACGAACGAGCCAAGCCCATGCGAGTAATCGCGCGCGGGGCGGCGCCACGAATGTTCTTGCCTTTAAACAAGATCTCGCCCGAGGAGGCTTCGAGATAGCCGGTCACCATGTTGATAAAGGTGGTCTTGCCAGCGCCGTTTGCGCCGATCACACCAACCACTTCGCCCGGCGAAATGGTCACATGCAGGTCTTTTGCGGCGGTTACAGCGCCAAAGGACTTACACAGACCGCGGGTTTCCAGAATGAAGGCGGGGCTCATACGCGGGCTCCTTCCTTTTTCCGGCCAAACAGGCTCCATAGGCCTTTGGGCAGGAAGATGATGACTGCCAACAGCGTGATCCCCAGGATCATCTGCCAAGCATTGGGCACGTATTCAACGGCGTAGGTGCGAACAAGGGAAAATACCAGCGCGGCTAGGAACGGCGCGAACACATGGCTGGTACCGCCAAGCAGGGCAATAAAGATGAACTCGCCCGAGGTGGTCCAATAGGCCATTTCCGGGTCAACGTGACCGGCAGCCAGGGCGGTCAATCCACCACCCAGCGCGGTGACTACAGCCGCTGCCACATAGTTGGCGTACAAAATCCAGCGTGGCGACAGGCCCAGGTATTCAACGCGGACTTCGTTTTCACGGGTGGCTTCGCAGACCATGCCTACGCCCGACTTGGAATAGCGGTGCAGGAAAAAGGCGACGACGATGGAGCAGGCAATGGTTAGGTAAAAGGTGGTCATCGTGGTGCCAAAAATTGGCTCGCCACCGCCACCTAACAGGCTCCAATCGTGGACGTTAAAGCCATCGGTGCTGCCCAGTTCTTGGCTTTTCACCAACACCCCGTAAAGGATCATCGAAAAGGCCAGCGACAGCATGGCAAAAAAGATTTCCCGATAGCGGGTCATCAACAGGCCGAGGATCATTGCCACCACAGCTGCGGCCGCGACACCAATAACCAACAATACAAGGGCGCTAGAAATCCCTAGGAACTGGCCGCCCATGCCAACAGCATAGCCGCCGATGCAAAAGAACAGGCCCTGGCCAAAGGTCGCCAGACCGGCACGCATCTGCATCACCACACCCTGCACAGCCAGGCCCTTGGCAAAGGCAACGGCGAGCAAGAATACCAGCCAAGCGGGGGCAATCGGTGCGGCTATTGCCAGGGCAACGCCGATGGCAAGAAGTGCAATTTCTGTTTTATCAAAACGCATGTCAGATCTTCCTTGCCACGGTACGGCCAAACAACCCCTGCGGACGCACCGCCAGCACCAGGGACATCACGCCATAGATGACGAACAGCTCGTATTCGGGGGCATAGTGAACGGCAGCGGCGCGGCACAGGCCGACCAACAAGGCACCGACGGCGGCGCCTTCGATGCTGCCCATCCCACCGACCACAACCACGGCAAAGGCGAGCACGATCACTTCGATACCAATACCGGGAACCACCGAAATCGCCGGAGCGGTCAAGGCACCAGCCAGGGTTCCCAGCGTCGCGCCGACCAAAAAGGTGATGGTGAACATCTTGCCGACGTTAACTCCCATCGCCGAGGCAACTTCGCGGTCATGGATCACCGCGCGCAGGGTCTTGCCCAGGTTGGTGCGTTCCAGCCAAGCGTAAAGCGCCAGCCCCACGGCCACCGCAACGCCGATCAGCGCTAGGTCATAGTTCGACATTTTCAAACCCATCAGCGACGACCGACCCAAGGCGGTATAAGGCTGATAGGCGAAATACGGGCTCACCCCCCAGATGATTTTCATCACATCTTCGAGGATCAACAGCAGCGCATAGGTGACGATCACCATCAAGGTTTCGTCACGCCCATACATAAAGCGGAGCAAGCCCCGTTCGATCACCGCGCCAACCACCAGCCCAGAGACCAAAGCGCAGCCAATCAGGATGGCAAAGCTCATCCAGGCATTTCCGCCGCCGCCATTGAAGTAAAAGCCGATCATTGATGCGGCTGAATAGGCACCGATGGCATAAAAGCTTCCGTGTGCCATGTTCAAAATACGCATGACGCCATAGATGACCGTCAAACCAGCAGCGACCAAAAACAGCCACGAGGCATAGATCGCGCCATCAACTAATACGGCAAATAAACTTTGCATAAGCCCGTACCCACAGAGTCAGGATGCACGAGGGGACGGTGACAATGCGCTTGCGCACCGCCACCCCATGTCATCCGATGGTCAGAAAGAAGGATCAGTCGCACTTAGCGCCGGGGAAACCGGCCTTGATCCACTCTTCGGAGGTGGTGCCGTCCGGCGGGGTCACGCAATCGCCAGCAAAGGTCTTGACGTTGCGCACAGTGCCCTTATCGGCGGCGGCGTCATAGACGTATTCGCCGTAGGAAATGCCCTGCACGTTTTGGTGACCGTTGGCGCGTGCCATCTTGGCCGTGCCAGAAACCGACGGATATTCGGCACCAGTGAAGGCATCGGCAATCGCCTCGGGGGTCGGAACGGTGCCCGGCTTACCAGCAGCGGCCTTTTCAGCAGCGAACTTCAGGCCCAGCAGAGCATGTGCCATTTTGGTCGCCGGATAGGTCGGGGCCATTTTGTATTCGGCGCTATAGGCACCGGTGAACCAGGTGTTCAGTTCGTTCTGCGGCGCAAACGCACCAAACGGGCCTCGAGCGCCGATGATCATGCCTTCGGGGGCTTGGTCTTTGTAACGGTCAATTGCCGACTCACCACAGGTCAACAGCGCGGTGGCATCGTCAAGCAGGCCGCGTGCGTTGGCTTGCAGCACAAAGGCTTCCATGTCGCCACCCCAGAAGCTGGAGTGCACCACGTCCGGGCGGGCCACCGACAGAGCCGAGATTTCAGCGCCGTACTGGCCCTGGAACACCTTGGGGAACTGTTCTTGGACCACTTCGGCCTTGGGCATGATCTGCTTTAGCGATGCGGTGAAGTCGTTCCAGCTGTCCTGGCCCCAGGCGTAGTTTTGCTGGATGCCGCCAATGCGTGCTGCATCGGGACGGGTGGCGGCCAAGTAGCGCACAGCGCCGATGTTATCGACGGCGGCGTCAAGGCCGGTACGGAAAGCGTAACGCGGCGAAGAGTTTTCAACGAACAGGCGCGAGGTGCCGCAATCATAGAAAACGGTCAGGGTCTTGAGCTCTTCGGCAACCGGAGCCAAGGCCAAGCAATCACCCGACGAGATGTAACCAACAACGGCGTCAACCTTTTGACGCTGCACCAGGTTACGATATTCTTCGACCTGCTTGGTGGCGCCACCGGCTTCGTCGATGATCACGGCTTCGATTTCGACGCCGTTGATGCCCTTGGTGTTATAGGGCGCGGGCAGGTTGCCAGCGTTCAGGTTGTCGATCATTACCTTGGCCGCATTGGCCGAAGGCACACCGAACGGGCCAGCCGCCGGACCGGACAAGAAGGTGACGATGCCGACGCGGAACTTGCCGTTTTCAGCAGCCTGGGCCGAACCCGCCGAGGCCAAAGCACCGGCGGCCATGGCGATGGCAGCGACACCAGCCGACAGGCGGCGGGCAAACGAGGACGTTGTGGTGTTGACTGTCTTCACGTGATCTTCTCCCTAAGGTCTTGGATATTCGTTAAAATTTGGTGATCCGCGAAAGGCCGCACGGCGGCTCTCCACCAGATCACGGGGTATGCGAAGGCTTTCGGCGTCATAAACTTTGATGTTGCCAAGCATCACCTTCGCCGGAGGAAAACGGTCATCGCGCACCGGGGTGCCAATGGCTTGCGCCTGCACCATCTGGTGGGTCAAAGGATCAATGTGAGAGGCAAAGCCCGATGGATCTTCGGGCAAAGGCAAGCTGAGTTGTTCAAACGCAGCGATGATTTCAGATGCCGGAGCATCCGCACCTGTGCGGGCCAGCACGCGGGCAATGGCCATGATGCCAGAATAGGCACCCTCGGCGGCATAGGTCGGATAACGGCCCGTTTGTTCGTGGAACCGCTGCACAAAGCGGCGGTTATAGCCGGTGTCAGGCCAGTTATTATGATGACGCGCTGACAGGATCAAACCCGGCGGCGGATTGTCCCCCAAGGCCACCAAAACATCGTAATTGGCCCCGGTGTCAAAGTTCGCCACCCGCGCCTGAGCAAATAGATTTGCTGCGCGGGCTTGCTTGATAAACTCGATGAAGTCGCCGCCCCACAGGGCGGTGACGATGATGTCGGGCTTGGCGTCTTTTAGGGCGTCGATATAGGCCGAGTAGTCGGGCTCATAAAGCTTTGGCCATAGTTCGGCAACCACTTCATAGTCTTGGCCCAAGCCATCAAGGGCTGATAAAAAATCATCGCGCGACACATGGCCGTAATCATAATCAGGATTGATGAAGGCAATCCGCTTCCACGGGCTTTCGCCACGGATATCACGCAGGTAACGCGCCCCGGCAGCATTGGAAATCCAACTGTCGTTGCTGACACGGAAATAATAGGGGTGCCAGCCTTCGACGCTCAGCCGTGACGACGCGTGATCGGTGCCAACCATGATGATTTCTTTGCGGCGCGCTAGGTCGCTGATAACAGTGGCGACACCCGAACTCACCATGCCGCAGAAAAAGCGCACATGGTCGTCGGCGATATAGCCTTCCGCTAAACGTAAAGCGTATGACGCTTTTGATAGGGCATCATCAACGATCACGCTCAACCGGGGAACCGGCAGGCCAACCGCAGATTCTTTATCCAAGTCGTCAAGGGCAAGGCGGATACCATCAATACTGTCTTGCCCATAAACAGCCGCACGCCCGGTCATCGGGTAAATGCAGCCAACCACCGCATCCGCAGTGGCCGAGGGCGCGCCCAAAGTAACGCGCTCTGCCTGGGCCACGCCAAAGGGCGCGCTCAGTAGGCAGGCGGTCAGGGCCGCAGTGGTGACGGTTCGACGCACAGGGCGCATCGGCATCTTGGTTCCTCCAGGCGAGTGATTGCTTCACTCGTTCTCCCTTGCTAGCCCTGTAATGGCAAGAGATATGCCAAATGGCGGAAATCCGCCTATTGGATCTGGAAAAAGGAGGGCGGCATTTTTTTTATGGCTTGGATATCAAAGGCCTATAGCGGCGAAAAACCGCCATCGAAACAATGCATTGCAGCGCAGCAAAAGACGCATGGCTGTTTTGCACTGCAGAAATGAGCGGGCGATTACGAGCGACTATCGCTCAGGCGAGCGGGGCGAATGAGCGGAAACCGCTCATTGCTGTGCGTTCAAACTTTGTTTTGATAGGACAAACTTTGATCTCGGTTGCGGCGGGGCCAGCCCCGCACCCCGTTAGAAGTACCGCTTTCAAGCCTTTTGCTTTTTTGCGGTCTCGCTTTATTTGAAATGCGTTTTACTTTTTAATGGCTTTCCCTACAGCCCCAACCGTTGTAAGCGCCGTTTTAACGCATGGCGGGAAATGCCCAAATGCTCTGCCGCACGGGCTTTGTGGCCGCCGTTTTGGTTGAGAGCGTCGAGCAAGAGCTCGCGTTCAGCGCGCTCTAGCTGGTCGGTTAAGCCTTCGCTGTTTGGGACCTGTGGGTGGGCCTCTTGCAGTTCGTGCGGCAGGTCGCTTAGCGAGACTTCTCGTCCGGGGTGGAGGATGGTGAGGCGCTCGATCAGATTTTTCAGTTCGCGCACGTTGCCCGGCCAGCCGTGTGCGTGCAGGGCGGTTTTTACCGCCTCGCTGAGACGGATTTCGCCAACGCCTTCTTGGGCGGCATAGTGGTTGGCGAAATGTTCGGCCAGCAGGATCATATCGCGTCCGCGTTCACGGAGGGCGGGAACCGGAATATGGATAACGTTCAAGCGATAAAACAGGTCTTCGCGGAACCCACCGGTGGCGACGGCCTTGCCAAGGTCGCGATTGGTTGCCGCGACCACGCGCACATCGGCATGTAGAGTTTTGCTGCCGCCAACGGTGCGGTAGGTGCCATTTTCAAGGAAATGCAACAGCTTGGCTTGTACTGTCAGCGGCAGTTCGCCGACTTCGTCAAGGAACAGGCTCCCGCCGTCGGCCATGGTTACTAGGCCGGTGCGTTTTTGATGTGCCCCGGTATAAGACCCTCGCTCGGCACCAAACAATTCGGACTCGATCAATTGCTCGGGCAGGGCGGCACAGTTGACCTCGACAAAGGCCTGAGCACTGCGGTTGCTTTGCGTATGCAGGGCGCGGGCGACCAGGGCTTTGCCGGTCCCCGATTCACCAAAGAGCAACACTCGTGCCGTGCTGCTGGCTGCCACCCGCGCCACGGTATCGCGCAGATGCGCCATGCTGTCGCTGTCGCCGATCAATCCACTATCGGGGTGCGCGCGCTGATGGTGGTGGCCGGTGTCTTGCGGGGCGCGTCCGCGTTCTAGGGTGGCGCTGATGCAATGGACCAGTTCATCAAGCTCGAATGGTTTGGTTAAATAGTCCGCTGCTCCGGCTTTGACCGCCTGTACTGCGGCCCGTGTGTCACCATGAGCGGAAACCATGATCACCGGCAAGGCAGGCATTTGGGCGCGCAGNNATGCCCGGCATACGCAGATCGACCAAGGCGATATCGGGTTTTGCTGTTGCTAGGGCGGCCAAGGCGCTGGCGCAGTCATGCACGCCCGTTACTCGCATTCCCTGCTGCTTGAGCGCATAGGAAAGCGAGCGCACAAAGGCGGGTTCGTCATCGACCAGCAAAACCGAAATATCGTGTCCGTCCATATCGTCCGTTGCCTTTTCTAGAGCGCGTGCCCTAAGCGCGACCTCTTGTGTGAGGGTGGCTTTAGAGCATTGTGCGNNGCGACCACTCAAAGATTTAAAGCTGTTTTGCGTTTCTAGTTAAACGCAAAACAGCTTTAGTGTTTATCCCCAGGTAAGCGCAGACGCACCCGCGTTCCTTCGCCCGGTTGGCTATCAATGCGCAGGGTGCCACCGTTTGCCTCGACCATCTGTGCGGAAATGGTCAGGCCCAGGCCGGTACCGCTGCGTTTGGTGGTGACAAAGGGATCACGCACCGTCGCTAGCAGAGCTGCATCCATACCACATCCGCTATCAACCACTTCAATCACCACTTCTGGCCCTAGGCGACTGGCGCGTAAGGTGACACTATCCCCCGGTTGGCAGGCTTGGATTGCGTTTAAACCCAAGTTGACCAGGACTTGTTGCAATTGGTCCCCGTCGGCCAACAGGGACAGCGTTGACTCGCCGCTGGTGGCAAAGCGCACGCCTTGCTCCATTGCGGAGGGACGCAATAAGGTTGCGGTGCGGCGGAAAAGATCGCGCACCGGAATCTGGCGCTGCTCGGCGGGATGCGGGCGGCCATAGGTCAAAAGATCATTCACCACCCGATTAAGGCGGTCAACCTCGGCCTCCATATCCTGAAACAGGCCCAGGCGGTCGGGGTCAGATTCCTCGCGGCTGAGGGCTTGGACGGTGATTTTAATCGTCGCCAAGGGGTTGCGGACTTCATGGGCAACGCCGGTGGCAAACTGGCCGAGGACTGCCATTTTCTCGGTGCGCACGGTGCGGTCGATCATATCGCGCAGGCGCAAGGTCATGGCGTTAAAGGCCCGCGAGATGGAGCCGATTTCATCGCTGCGTTCACCGCCATTTAGACGAAAGGCCAAATCTCCCGCCGCCAGCGCGTCAGCGCCGACGATCAAGTCGTCAACCCGCTTGCGCAGTCGCCCGGTTAAGTGGCTAAAGATCAGGACGATCACTGCGGTGATCAAAATCCCACCGGCATAAAGCCAGCCGCGCGCTTTGTTGAGCGAGCCAAACAAAACGTCCGAGCGGACTTCTTTTTTCAGCGTCCAGCCGGGAAAAACCTCTGGCCCGGCGCTGAGGCCTGCCGTTGAGGGGACTTGCCGCCCGGTGACATCTAAAACCGCCCCATTGGCAGCCTGCAGGCGCATTTTTACCACCGGCGCTACCGAGGCTTCGTCTAGCTGTTCGGTGATCGAGGCCAAGCGTAAATGCAAGGCAACGCTGATCTGCTCGCCCAGGCCATCATCACGGATAGGCCGCCTGAGCAGCACCCAGCCTGACCGCCCCGGCATGGGTAATTGCGGTCCAATCAGCTCGGCATCGCCCAGCTTGACCTTTGGCAGGCCCTCCAAAGACCATTTTTCCCGCGACCAATAGGGAACCCCAGAGGCCGCTTGCCCCGGCACCACATACAGTAAGCGGTCATTTTCGCCGAAAAACAAAATGCCGTAGAGGTCGGGAACGTCGGCTTCGAGATGCAAAAGATTGGCAACCCCCTTCGATCCCGGCCCGGTGGGGTCGGAGAGGTAAGCGGTAAGCCCTGGATAGTTGGAAATCTTGGCCAGCTGGTATTGGTAGTTTTCCATAAAGGCCGATAATCGGCTGGCGGTGGCGGTTTCCTGCGACGATAACCGTTCGCCGATCAGGGTCGTTTCCAGATCATCGGCAAAACGTTCATACAGCGCGCCCAGGCTAAAGAGCCCACCAAGTAAAATGATGACCGTCAGCACGCTATAGCGCGACACCAAACTGGTGCGCGGTTTTTCAAGCAGGGGACTTTGCACAGACATCAAGGGAACCAGCCACTAACAACAGGGACCGCCGACCCTAACAGTTCGCAAGCAAACAGTCACCTGTGGCCCTTGATGCTTTGCAAGGGGCGGGAGGGTGTAGGCAGATAAAAACACCCCCAAGCGGACTGTGCGTGCCGCTTGGGGGTGTTTTGCAATAAAGGAGTATCTTTAAAGGATACCGCGTTCTTCCATCAAACCAATCACCCGTTCGGCGAGCTGTTCCGGGGTTTCCCCAGCGCTAACCTGCAAGTGCATTTCGGCGTTTTCGGGGCGTTCATAGGGGCTGTCGATGCCGGTGAAGTTTTTAATCTCACCGCGTCGGGCTTTGGCGTACAGGCCCTTGGGGTCGCGCTGTTCACACAGCTCCAGCGGCGCATCAACGAACACTTCTAGGAATTCATCGGCCTCGACCATAGCGCGCGCCATTTGCCGTTCGCTGCGGAAGGGGGAGATGAAAGACACCAGGGTAATCAGGCCCGCATCAACCATCAGTTTGGCGACTTCACCAACCCGGCGGATGTTTTCCACCCGGTCTTCGGCGGTAAAGCCAATGTCTTTATTTAGGCCGTGACGGACGTTATCGCCGTCAAGGATGGTGGTGTGACGGCCCATGGCGAGAAGCTTTTTCTCCACCATATTGGCGACGGTGGATTTGCCAGCACCAGACAGGCCGGTGAACCACAGAATGCAGGGCTTTTGACCTTTTAACTGGGCGCGGGCGTGTTTATCGACTTCTAGCTTTTGCCAATGGATGTTCGAGGCGCGGCGTAAACCGAATTCGATCATCCCAGCGCCAACGGTGGCGTTGGTAAAGCGATCAATCATGATAAAGGCGCCGGTTTCGCGGCAGTCGCGATAGGCGTCAAAGGCTATTGCGTGGTCAAGCGACAGGTTGCACAGGCCGACTTCGTTGAGTTCCAGCCGCTTGGCGGCTTGATGTTCCAGGGTGTTGACGTTCACCTTGTGCTTGATATCGCTGATCGAGCCCGATACCTGGGCGGTGCCGATGCGCAGCAGGTACTGGCGGCCCGGCAACAAAGCATCGTTGGACATCCATACCACATGGGCGGCCACCTGATCAGAGACTGATGCCGGGGTTTCGGCGGCAGCCAGCACGTCGCCACGGGAAATGTCAATTTCGTCGGCCAGGGTGATGGTCACAGCCTGCCCGGCAATTCCTTGTTCCAGGTCGCCGTCCTGGGTGACGATGCGGGTAACCTTGGAACGCAGGCCCGACGGCAGAACGGTTAGTTCGTCACCGGGGCGAACGGTGCCCGCCGCAATGGTGCCGGCATAGCCGCGAAAATCCAGGTTGGGGCGATTAACCCACTGCACCGCCATGCGGAACGGCGCCGTGGTGCGGTCAGAGGCAACATCGACCGTTTCGAGCAACGGCAGCAGCGCCGGGCCATGGTACCAAGGGGTGTTTTGGCTGCTGGTGGTGATGTTTTCCCCCTTTAGTGCCGACATTGGGATGCAGATAATTTTCTCAAAGCCCAGGTCTTTGGCAAAGGCTTGATATTCGGCGACGATGGCATCGAAAACAGACTGGCTATAGTCCACCAGATCCATCTTGTTGATTGCCACCACCACCGTGCGAATGCCCAGCAGCGAGACAATAAAGCTGTGACGGCGGGTTTGCGTCATGATGCCGTGGCGGGCATCAACCAACAGCACGGCGAGATCAGCGGTCGAGGCGCCGGTGGCCATATTGCGCGTATACTGTTCGTGACCCGGAGTATCGGCAACGATGAATTTGCGGCGGTCGGTGGTAAAGAAACGATAGGCAACGTCAATGGTGATGCCTTGCTC
>CEGD01000823.1_pt2 | contig 12087 bp, 11 predicted proteins | sample 306751 | NCBI WGS metagenome assembly CEGD01 (sample SAMEA2755657, study PRJEB7226) | microbial mat metagenome | biome: microbial mat; feature: hypersaline; material: grass silage | place: USA | collected 2014-02-19 | depth 0 m
GCCGAAGCCGCGAACGCCTATTTCCAGTCGCAAGGGGTGATCATTCGCCGCATGGCGGGCTATGGCCTGCCCCATTGGCTGCGCATTTCCATCGGCACCGGGGAAGACAACCAGATGGTTGTTGAGACCCTGAAAGCCTTTCTTGCCGCTTAAAAGCGTTCCCACGGGTGCCGGGCTTTGTCTCGGCACCCGTGGGGCGTTGTTTTGAACGGTCGGGATTTGCCTAAGAAAGTTTCTTCATGTCTAGCGCTCCTGCATCGCAGCCTTTGTTTGACCGCGTCACCTTTATCGGGATTGGCCTGATTGGCTCGTCTTTGGCCCGCGCCATGCGCAAATATGGCTTGGCTGGGTCAATCGGCTGTTACACCACCGGCGACGGATCGATGGAACGTGCCCAGGCGTTGGGGGTGGTGGACAGCATTTACCCCACCGCTGCCGAGGCGGTGGCCGAGGCGGATTTGGTGGTGGTGGCGGTCCCCATTGGGGCCAATGCTGCCTGCGCCGAGGCCTTTGGCCCGCACCTGAAAGCAGGCGCCATTGTTACCGATGTCGGATCGGTCAAACAGGCTGCTGTCCGTGATATTGGTCCACATTTGCCGCCGAACGTGTCGTTTGTTCCCGGTCATCCGATTGCCGGTACCGAGCACTCTGGCCCCGATGCTGGGTTTGCCGAGCTGTTTGAAGGCCGCTGGTGCATCCTGACGCCGCCGCCAGAAACCGACGAGCAGGCTTTGGCCAAGGTGCGCTGCTTGTGGGAAACCATTGGCTCGCGCGTTGATGTGATGGACCCCAGCCACCACGATAAAGTTTTGGCGATCACCTCGCACCTGCCGCACTTGATCGCCTATACCATTGTCGGCACCGCCGATGATCTGGAAGGCGATGTCAAGCAAGAGGTGATCAAATATTCGGCTTCGGGCTTTCGTGACTTTACCCGAATCGCCGCCTCTGACCCGACCATGTGGCGCGATGTGTTTTTGAACAACCGCGAAGCGGTGCTTGAAATCGTTCAGCGCTTTACCGAAGACTTGACTGCCCTGCAACGCGCCATCCGCTGGGGCGAGGCTGATACCTTGTTTGACTTGTTTACCCGTACACGCGCTATTCGTCGCGGCATCATCGACCAGGGGCAAGCCTATGGATCGGGGATTGCCAAGCCCGATACGCCCGAGTAACGCGCTGACCAATCCGCTTAAGCACGCTGTCTCTTGCTGTTTTACAGTGCCCTAATGCCGATCTCGTATGGTGGATATCTGCCATGCGCCATTGTCTTTTTCCTCTGGCTTGGCATGGGGCTGTTTCTGTGTATGATGGCGCGCACCTTAGATTTTGCCCCATCCCCCGTAGAGGTGCTCTCCATGGACTGCTCCGAGGCTCTGACCTTTGACGACGTGCTGCTGGTTCCCGCCGCGTCGGACGTGATGCCTGCGCAAGCCCAGACATTAACCCGCCTGACCAAATCCATCGAATTGGGAATCCCCTTGCTGTCCTCAGCAATGGATACCGTGACCGAAAGCAGCATGGCGATTGCCATGGCGCAAAGCGGCGGTATCGGGGTGATCCACAAAAACATGACCATCGACGAGCAAGCCGAAGAAGTGCGTCGCGTCAAGCGCTATGAATCGGGCATGGTGGTCAATCCGTTGACCATTAACCCCGATCAACCGCTGGCCGACGCGCTGCAAATGATGGCTGATTATCGTATCAGCGGCATTCCGGTGGTTGACCGTGGCACGCAAAAGCTGGTTGGTATCCTGACCAACCGTGATGTGCGCTTTGCCAATGATATGGCCAAGCCGGTCAGCATCTATATGACGCAGGGCGACTTGATCACCGTGCGCGAAGGCGTCAGCACCCAAGATGCCAAGAACCTGTTGCACAAGCACCGTATCGAAAAGCTGTTGGTGGTGGACGATGCCTATCGCTGCATCGGCCTGATCACGGTCAAAGATATGGAAAAGGCGCATAACTTCCCCAACGCCTGCAAAGACGCGCAAGGCCGCTTGCGGGTTGCTGCGGCCACCGGCGTTGGCGCCGATGGCTTTGAACGTGCCGAGGCCCTGATTAAGGCCGGTGTCGATGTGGTGGTGGTCGATACCGCCCACGGCCATTCGGCAGGGGTGATCAGCACCGTTGCTGCGATCAAAGACAAATACCCCGAGTCGCAAATCATTGCCGGCAACATTGCCACCCCCGAAGCCGCCGAAGCGCTGATTAAAGCCGGTGCCGATGCGGTGAAGGTTGGCATTGGTCCGGGGTCGATTTGCACCACCCGCATCGTTGCCGGTGTCGGCGTGCCGCAGCTTTCGGCGATTGATGAAGTCCGCGCCATCACCCGCGCCACCGGCATTCCGCTGATTGCCGATGGCGGCATTAAATATTCCGGTGACTTGGCGAAGGCGATTGCTGCCGGGGCCGATTGTGTGATGGTTGGCTCGCTGCTTGCGGGCACCGACGAAAGCCCGGGCGAAGTGATCTTGTATCAAGGTCGTTCGTATAAGGCTTACCGTGGCATGGGGTCCATTGGAGCAATGGCACGCGGCTCGGCAGATCGTTATTTTCAGGAAGAAGTGCGCGATAACCTCAAGCTGGTTCCCGAAGGTATCGAAGGTCAAGTGCCCTATAAAGGCCCGGCCACCCAGATCATTCACCAATTGATCGGGGGCCTTAAGGCTGCCATGGGCTATACCGGCAACCGCACCATTGGCGAAATGCAGGAAAAATGCACCTTCCGCCGGATCACCAATGCGGGTTATCGGGAAAGCCACGTCCATGACGTGACCATTACCCGCGAAGCCCCGAACTACCGCATCAGCTCGTAACCCGAGCTTTCCGATCACCGCCCCGGCGGTCACCATCGGACAGACAGACGGATACCAACGGGTATCCGTCTGTCGGTTTTTTGGAGCCCCCTCCCTTTGGAGCCCCGACCATGAGAGACGACGCACGCCTGCAAGCTGCTATCGAGCTGCTAGAGCATATTTCCGACTCGGCTCGCCCTGCTGATGGCACCGCCGCCGCATTTTTCCGCGATCGCCGTTTCATCGGCTCCAAGGACCGCCGCGCTATTTCCATGCGGGTTTACGGCGCCATGCGTCATTGGGCCCGCTTGGCCTGGTGGTTCCGCGAGGCGGCTGCCGATACCTGGGCCCAGGGGGATCGCCCCGACTGGCACACCATTCGCCCGCGCGCCCGCCTGATCACCCACTTGGTGCAGGTCGAAGGCATGGGCATTGCTGGCATTGATGCCCTGTGCAGCAACGAGCTTTATGCGCCGCGCGGCCTGAACGAACATGAAAAAGCGATCATTCGCTTTTTGAAGAACAAGCCGCTGAACCACGACGCGATGCCGGTTTGGGTGCGCGGTGAAGTCCCCGATTGGGTGGTTCCGCGTCTGGAACAGCTTTACGGCGATCAGCTGATGGACCTGTTGGCCGCCTTGGCGGTCGAGGCTCCGGTGGATTTGCGGGTGAACACCCTAAAATGCGACCGTGAGAATGCGATCATTGCCCTGGCCGAAGGCGAAGATCCGGTCGAGGCGGTGCATGGCGAGCTGTCTCCGCTGGCGCTGCGCCTGAGCAGCCGGGTCAATCTGGCCAACAGCCCCGCCTTTCGCGGCGGCCTGATCGAAGTCCAAGACGAGGGCTCGCAGTTGGTGGCCTTGCTGGCCGATGCCCAGCCGGGTATGGCTGTGGTGGACTTCTGCGCTGGCGCTGGCGGCAAGACGCTGGCGTTGGCCGCGCAAATGCAAAACAAGGGCCGTCTGGTCGCGTGCGATGTGTCGCAGGGCCGCGTTGATCGGGCCGCTGAACGCCTGAAACGCGCCGGGGCACATAACGTCACCCGCCGGGTTTTGTCGAGCGAGTCCGACAAGTGGGTGAAGCGCAACAAGAGCACCTTTGACCGCGTGTTGGTCGATGCTCCGTGTTCGGGCACTGGCACCTGGCGGCGCAATCCAGACGCCAAATGGCGATTGAATATGGAAACCCTGCGCGAGCTGGCCGACTTGCAAGGGCGGATTTTGCGCAGTGCTTCGCGCTTGACCAAGATCGGTGGGCGCTTGATCTATGCCACCTGCTCTTTGTTGCCCGAAGAAAACGAAGCCCAGATCGAGGCCTTCCTCGAAGCCTCGAACGGTGCCTTTACCGCTCTGTCGGTGGCTGATCTGTGGGCCGAGCTGGTGCCTGAAACACCGTGCCCCTGCCCAGGGCCTTATTTGCGCTTAGCGCCGCATACGCACCATACCGACGGCTTTTTTGTTGCCGTCTTGCAGCGTAACGACATTAAGGGCGAACAGGCCGAAGATGATGTTGAAGCCGAAGCCGAAGAGTCTGTCGGCGACGCCGCCCAGGATTAGAACAAATCCCGAGCCGGTGAGGCCCCCTGCAACAATCGTTTTGCATCTCAAGTAAAAGACCAAAAGGGCGTATCGGGTGCCTCCCGATGCGCCCTTTTTTTCAGCTATCCGTGGGGCATTTGCCGAAAGGGCAAAGACCCCGATTGCCGTATGCCGCGCCAGGCCCCCTTGACGAAATCCCTGCGTTGCCCAAAATAGAACAGGTCTGGTCGATCCTGATGCGGTGAAATGCATCGGATTGATTGTTGGCAAGGACCATCAGAAGGCATGCAAAAAGAGTCTGTCTTTTCTTGTGGTTGCGGCAGGGCGCCTTTTAGCGGCTGCTGGTCTAGCTTTGTTTGAGAGCAAATTCCGAGCAGGTGGAACCCTCTGTGACGGTCTACCTGCTTATAAAACAAAGGGCTAAGGTGTTTTTCAGCGTCGAAAGAGAACGAAAAATGCTTTCGCTGTGATTTTGGGTGCTGATCGTTTCAGGCCCTTTACATTTGTTGTCAGGCTGCAGAAAAAGGCGCTGCCTGATGACCTGTTACCACCCCTGCAAGGTATCATGTCCCGTCCGGGAGTGATGCCGGGACTCGCTCAGATGGAGGACTCCCGTGACGAGAATGTCTGTTTTTAATAGCCCCCTGCTGTTGGGCTTTGATCATTTTGAACGGGTTTTGGATCGCGTGTCAAAAACGCAAGCCGAGGGCTACCCGCCGTATAATATCGAGCAGGTCGGCGAAAATCGTTTGCGTATTACGCTTGCTGTTGCTGGTTTCTCGGATCAAGATCTATCTGTTGCCACCGAAGACAACCAGTTGGTTATCCGGGGTAAGCACCAGTGCGACGATGGACAAAAGATTTTCTTGCATCGCGGCATTGCCGCCCGCCAATTCCAGCGCAGCTTTGTGCTGGCCGAGGGAATAGAGATTACCGGCGCCCACCTGGATAATGGTTTGCTGCATATCGACCTAGAAAGGCCGATGCCAGAGCCGGTTGTTCGTCAGATTAAGATTAATTGTGCTCCGCCTGCTGATACGCCGTTAAACGAACCGCGTACGATTGACGTTTCTCCACAGCGTCGAGGCCGGTAGGCGTCGCTACCATCACAGCTCGGCACGCAAGCCCATGCTGTCGTTTGCACCCAAGCCCCTAAAACCAGGGTGTCTTGTGGAAACAAAGGGAGACCTGCTATGACCGCGCAAGATGTCTATACAATGGCGTTTAGTAGCGCCGAAGACTTTGCGGGTTGGGGGTTGGGCGAAACCGCCTATGTGCGTCAATCCGTCGATACCGATGGCAAAGAGGTTTGGGGCATATTCCGTGCCGATGGTCAGGCCCTGGGGGCCGCCCCGTCACGCGATATCGCTTTTGCGGCGATTCGTCAGTACGATTTGGAACCTCTTAGCACGCACTGAGCCCTTGCTTTATAAGCAAAGACGCCGCCGCAGATCGTTGCATCTGCGGCGGCGTCTTTGTGATCGGGGTGGTTCTGTTAGTCTACGGCGCCTGCTTGCTCCAGAACCCGGATAATGGCTGGAGAGCGCCCGTCGCGGGCCCAGGAGAGAGCGCCCCGGCCCGTATAGTCGGTGATGGAGACATCGGCGCCGCTGGCAAGCAGCAGATCAATCACGGCGCGTTGACCGTTGCGCGCCGCGCGGATCAGGGGGGTTAACCCCTGACGATTTTGGATGTTGGGATTAGCCCCGGCTTTTAGCAGGCGCTGGACGATGTGATCGTAGCCTTGATCAGCAGCCCACATCAGCGCCGTGTTGCCGTTGGGGTCTGCAAAGTCAACGCGGGCTTTTTCCCGGATCAAAATTTCTACCGCTTTTTCGACGCCATTGCGGGCGGCAAGGAGAATCAGCGGTTGGCCTTCGGTATCGGTTAGGTTGACCGAAGTATCGGTGCGCACCATACGATCAAATTTTTCAGTGTCGTTGGACAGCATGGCGGCAATGGCCGGATTTTGCAGGTGCAGCTGCATTTCTGCCTGCGCCGGGCGCGGGGCCACCGTGGCCGAGCCGATGGCGATCATTCCAAGCATCAGGGCTGACGACAAGAAAAGGGATGATTTGGAACGGTGTGACATGGAAAACCTCGGTCGGTAGGGGGAATGCGCGAACAGGGTGTTGTCGCCAGTCTATAGGGCTTCTCAGCGATCGCAAGGGAGCGAAGGGCTATTGTCGGTTCTCGGTAAAGCGCGATGGTGATACACCGAGTCGTTTTCCGGCGCGACGTAATACCGCAGTATAAGACTCGGCCTCGGATTCAAAACGGGCTTCGCGCAGACCGCGTGCTACAGGGCGCCCGGCGGCATCAAGTACGGGAATCCCCACTGTCAGCCGTTCGCCGGTTTTTCCGTTAACCCCGCTGAGAACCCAAAGCGCCCCATAGGCAAGAAACAAAACTGCCTGGTCGGTGGTGTGACGCTTCAGCATTAATTGGGCGGCGCTGCCCAGGGCAGAGCGGCCAATACGGTCGCGGCCTAGGGTGCCATGGGGGAGGGAGAGGCTAATCCCCCTGTCGTCGGCAGGCCCCCGGCGGAGGGAAAGGGTCAGTGTCGGCTGTTGTGGGTCTAGTCCTGGGGTGACGTCGAAAATGCGGCTGGCGCGCCGGGTGATGGTGCTGCCTGTGCGCGTGGTGTGGGTTTCTTTCCAGCGTTTCGCCCGGCTATCTGCACGGGCTAAGGCGGCCAAGTCGGCGGCGTTTAAAAGGGCACACCCGTCCCATTGGGTAATCCCAATATCGCTCAGGGGTAAGCTGGCCAGCGGGTCGCCGGCGGCGCTGTCGGGGATTTCTAGCAAGGGAACGGTTTGCGGGTCGGTGGTTCCTTTGATCAAAATCCGCTGTTCCAAAAGACCGCCGGGCCGAGAAAAATTGGTTTCTTGGAACACTTCTTGATGCGACTCACCTGGCGGTAAAGCGGCAAAGGCTTGGACAAAAATCCGTGCTTGCTGATGGCCCAGGGCAAAGACACGCCGTCGTGGCACCGCAGACAGGGCAGGCAGGTCAGCCCGAACCAGCAAGCCATCCTCTGCCCCGCCCATCAATACGGCGCAATGATCTTGGTGATTGACCACCCGCAGGCTGGCCCCGCTTCCCAGGCTGCTCAGGCATTGGCGGAACAGGGTTGCTAGGCGTTGAAAGGGCTGATCAGACGGTTCTTTTTGCGCATCGGCGCGGCGGTAATAGCGGGAAATGGTGCCCAAGACTTGTACTAACAGTTCTTCGGGCAGGTGGGATAGGCGAACGGCGTCTTCTTCGCCCAGGGATAAAATCAGCGCTGCATCATCGGGGGCCCCTAGGCCGCGCAAGGTTAACGGCGTGACCTCCACATTGGGCGGCAAATCATCAACGGCAGCCAACACCATCGCCCGATCCAGGCGCGGCGGTGTGGGCAGGGCCAGGGATTGCGGGCTATGGCGCAGGGCCTCGCGGGCTTCACGCAGGCGGCGGCTGATGGACATCGGAACGGCTTCGCCGCTGGTTGCCCAGTCTTCGGCCAGCCAGCGGCCCACCTCGTGGGCGGTGATACCGCGTGTATGGGCATAGAGCATAACGGTGGCGTATTTATTGATCTGGCTATCTGATACCCATTCCCAGCGTGGGGGGCCGCCGTTGCCGTCTTCGACGGTTTGGCCAAACACCGCCTTAACCACGCGAATAAACGGATTGGTGGCGCGATCACTGCGGGTGGTGCGGATGGCCAAACCCTGGCAGAGCAGATCAAAAATAGCGGGATCTTCTAGGGCCTGCAGGCCAAAGCGATAGCAATCGGCCACCGCATTGCGGGCGCTGGCTTCGACGATGGCGCGGGCATGGGATGCTTGGGTGATCCAGGCCTGAAAACTGTGACGCGCTTGTTGGCAGGGACCTTCCAGAGCCTTGACGGACAAGGCGTGTTGGGTAGGCTGTGCCAGGGATCGGGAAAGCGTCATGAAGGCGGAGATCCTTGCGCCGGTGTCTTGGCTGTGTTTGGTCCCGCGCTCGGGGGGATGGCGACCGCCCGACGAAGACCCTGCGCCAGAAAACGCCGCGCTTGTTCTTGTGCTTGCTGCGGCGGCAATGACGGCAGAGAGGCACTGTACCACAGCAAACCGTCCTGGTCCGCCCACTGTGTCATGGTGACGGTTGGATAAAGTTCTTTCAGATCGCCGATCAGCGCTTGCGCCCGTTCGGCGCTGGCAAACAGCCCGATCTCTACTGACCATAGCGGCGGTGGGGCTTCGGCGGCAACGGGTTTGCCGCTGGCATCAAGCAAATCAGGTGGTGGTGGCATTGCCGGGGCCGGGGCCGAAGTCAGATCTGTCGCCGGGGTGAGAAGTTCGGCCAGGGGGCGCGCCGGTGCGGCATCCTTTGCCGACGAGGCGGCGGGGGCTGCCGCCGCTGCTTCTGCAGCAGATGTAGGGGCCGGGGCTGAATCTGGGGTTGTATTTGACGCCGGAGTTGTAGCAGGAGCAGGAGCCGGAGCCGGAGCCGGAGCCGGAGCAGGGACTAGGGCCGCTGTGGAATCCGCTGCCGGGGGGGCAGGCGCTTTCCCCGCCGCCGCTGTTGCCGCCGCCGTCGCCGCAGCGACATCAGCCTCGGCCTTTGCGGGCGCGCTGCTATCGGTCTTTGCGCTCTGTGCCGTTGGCGCTGCCTCTGTATCGGCGGGCGACAAGGTGCGGACTTGTTTAAAGGTCAAGGCAACGCCGCTGATCAGCAGCACCAGGCCGAAAATCCCCATAAACAGAATTTGCTTCGTCATGGCCTGCTTTTCCTTTTCTGGCTATGCCATCACCGTGGCCTGCCCGGCAAAAGATTGGGTGATCACCCCGGCCCAGGAACACATTAATGTCGAGTCGCTATTGAGGGTCGGCATGCTGCCAATCAAAACCGTAGGCTTGCCCACGATCCAGGGGGCCATTGTCATCGGAATACAGGGCATCGGCGTGAGCACCCCAAGCGCCGCTGCCGTCGCTGCCGCAACCATCGGATTGGCCAGGCTCATGCAGGTCCCAAACGGGAGGATATTCAAAAATGGGACGTTATCCATAATGTTGGCAGCAGGGGTGGGCCCCATGACACAATTGGTCGGCAGCACCATCAAAGAGGATGGCGCCGCACCAAAGGAGCAACTGCACACTGCTCCCATCACCGTTTGACATGCCATAGACGACCTTTCTTGTGTGTCTTGTGAGCCGTGGGCTGGGGGCAGAGAGCGGGAGCCAAAGCCTACACCAGCGCTCAGAGTTTAGGGCAAAAGGTTTCGCCAATCACCATTCGATCACAAGACAGCGCGACAGAACCTTGCTAGGCTAGCACCTTAAAGTGGCGTTTTTTAAGGGATGGCTCGGCCAATGGAAATAACGCTCGTCTTTGCGCTGGTTTTGGTGGTCTTGGCCATCGTCATCATTCGGATGGGGGTCAAAATCGTTCCCCAGGGGATGGAGTTTACCGTCGAGACATTTGGTCGCTATGTGCGGACCCTCAAGCCGGGTTTGCACCTGCTGATTCCGTTTGTGAACCGCGTTGGCGCCAAAATTAACATGCGCGAACAGGTGCTGGACGTGCCGCAACAAGAAGTCATCACCCGTGACAACGCCATGGTGCAGGTTGATGGGGTGGTGTTCTACCAGATCCTAGACGCCTCTAAGGCCGCCTATGAAGTCGATGATCTGTTGCTTGCGGTTTTGAACCTGACCATGACCACCCTGCGTACGGTGATGGGGTCGATGGATCTGGATGCGTTGCTCAGCCAGCGCGACCATATTTCGGTCAAGCTGCTGTCGATCATTGATCAGGCGACCAACCCGTGGGGAATTAAAGTTACCCGGGTGGAAATCCGCGACATCACCCCGCCGCGTGATCTGGTCGATTCCATGGCCCGGCAGATGAAGGCCGAGCGTGATAAGCGCGCCAACATCCTCGAAGCCGAAGGCCTGCGCCAAGCCGCCATTTTGCGTGCCGAAGGGGCTAAAACTTCGGCCATTCTCGAAGCCGAAGGCCACAAAGAAGCGGCGATCCTCGAGGCCGAAGCCCGCCGCGAAGCCGCCTTCCGTGACGCCGAAGCCCGTGAACGCGAAGCCGAAGCCGAAGCCAAGGCGACTGCGATGGTCTCTAAAGCCATTGCCGAGGGTGACGTTGCCGCCATCAACTACTTTGTCGCCCAACGCTATGTTGACAGCCTGCAAGCCATTGCCAGCGCACCAAACCAAAAGCTGATCTTGATGCCGCTGGAAGCATCGGGGGTGATTGGTGCCATCGGCGGTATTGCCGAACTGGCCCGCGAAGCCCTGTCTGATAGCGCCAGCGACAAGGCCAGTAAGGCCGCCAGCCGCCGGGGTACGCCCCTGTCGTCGTCGTAAGGAACGGAGCCGCACCCATGGATGCGTTCGGTGATCTCTGGCTGTCAGGGGTTAATCCCTGGTGGTGGCTCAGCCTGGGGGTGGCCTTGCTGGCCCTTGAGGTGATGACGGCGGGCTTTGTGCTGCTGTGGTTCGGCGCTGCCGCCCTGGTGGCGGGCTTGGTGTTTTTCGCTCTGCCGCCGATGGGCCTGGATATGCAGCTGATCGCCTATGCGGTCTTGTCGATGCTGGCGCTCGCCCTGGGCCGCCCGGCTTTGCTGCGCTATGTACGGCAAGAACACGACACAGGCAGCGGCCTTAACCAACGCGGTCATTCCCTGATCGCCACCCAGGCGGTGATGGTTACACCGTTGCAAAACGGCAGTGGCCGCGCCCGTGCTGGCGGCGAAGACTGGAGCGTGCGCGGCACCGGGGACCTGCCTGCCGGGGCATCGGTGCGGGTTGATGGCATCGAAGGCAATACCTTGTTGGTGAGTGCAAAAGGCGACGGTTCGGCTTAGGGGCGAAAGGGGGAAATTTTTGCTTTCCGGTAAAAATGGAACAAAATTTTCCGTTCCCCTGCCGTTCGGATATTTCCTGTTAAAATGCCCTTTCCCGTTTGTTTGTTGCTTGACAGTCGGCTAGCTCGGCGTCGAAAGTGACATTTATGCTAAAGAATGAGGCGTTTGCGGTACGGCTTCGCAAGGGATTGAACGCCGTTTAGGCATTTTCTGCGGGCAGGGCCAAAGGCCTGGGGTGATGGGGATAGGATCGGGTGAGCAGCGCTCCGACATTGGAAATTCGCGATATTCACAAGCGCTTTGGGGCGCTTGAGGTGCTGAAAGGCATTTCTTTGACCGCGCGGGACGGCGATGTAATTTCGCTGCTTGGTTCGTCGGGTTCGGGGAAAAGCACGTTTTTGCGCTGCATTAACTTCCTGGAAATGCCCGACCAAGGCACGGTGCGTTTGTCGGGACAGGCGGTGGCGGTCAAACAAGGTCGGCGCGGCCCGGTGGCCAACGAACGCCAGTTACAGGCCTTGCGCACGCGGTTGGGATTTGTTTTTCAAAGCTTTAATCTGTGGCCGCATATGACCATCCTGGAAAACATCATCGAAGCGCCGATGCAGGTTAAGGGCATGGCGCGGGCCGAGGCTGTTGCGCTGGCGGAAAGCTTGCTCGATAAGGTCGGGATTGCTGAAAAGCGCCACGCTTACCCCAGCCATCTTTCAGGCGGCCAACAGCAGCGCGCCGCCATTGCGCGCGCCCTGGCCATGGAACCGCAGGTCATTTTGTTTGATGAACCGACCTCGGCCCTTGATCCTGAATTGGTGGCCGAAGTGTTAGGGGTGATGCGGGGCTTGGCCGCCGAAGGCCGCACCATGATCATTGTCACCCATGAAATGGGCTTTGCCCGTGA
>CEGD01000235.1_pt1 | contig 12003 bp, 9 predicted proteins | sample 306751 | NCBI WGS metagenome assembly CEGD01 (sample SAMEA2755657, study PRJEB7226) | microbial mat metagenome | biome: microbial mat; feature: hypersaline; material: grass silage | place: USA | collected 2014-02-19 | depth 0 m
TTGAAATTTGAATCCAGCTGCCGCCTGACGGGATTCTAGAAGCTATAGATATAGCGGCCAATGGCGATGTGAGCCTCTGGGTGCGTGATTGCCAAGCGTATCCAAGGGCTTAGGGTGTTTCGCATTTCTAATTAAACGCAAAATGCGCTAAGCCGTCCATCCGCCATGGGGGACCACAGGCACAGTAAGGGATTGGTCTTGTGGCAGGGTGATTTCGTCAGCCAGCGCGGTTGCAGCCCCTGGCGGCGGGCCAGCAAATTGATCGGTGACGCGAAATGTGACCCCTCCGGCGATGTTGAGCACCTGGGAATTACAGGCAAATAGGCCATTGATCGACTGACGGATGCTACCGGGCAGTTCCTGGCGGCTGCGAATGATCAATTCCAGGGTGCGGATGCCTTTTTTATACAGGCCATCAAACTGGAGATCTCCTAAGTTCGACAGGGATAAATCGATTAAAAAACGATGCCCTTTGCCGCCGCCTTTTTTGGTCTTGCCGGTGCTTTCGCTATCGTCTTCGGGGCCTAGGCGGCGGGTGATAATGTTGATCTGGCTAATGCCTGCACCGTCGGCAAAGGGCATTGATAAGGTGCGCCATTCTCCTCCGCCAGGCTGTGGATGCTTGGCGCGAGCACTGAGTTCACGCAGCTCACCGTCTAAGCGTTCAGCCAACTTAGGACCCTTTCCGCCGGCTTTTTCTAAGGCTGAAATCACCGATGCGGGCATCCAACGGCCTGGGTCGTTGCTGCGAAGGGCTTGGTTATAGGCGATGGTATTGGCTACCAAGCGCGGGTCATTGGCGGGAATGATGCTCGCCAGTTGCCGCGCCGCCTGAGGGTCAACCCGTGCCAAAAAATCGAGGCTGTCACTTAATGTCGGCCACGCTGATGGCGGTTGGCCGCTGGAGCTACTGCCTAACAGCATACCGCTGAGGGGTGGCAAAGGCTGGTTGGTGGCGCTGGGGGGCGGGCTTTGGGCGAGAACGTTAAGGGAAACCTGCGCACCGGGCGGTAAATCAACCCGATTACCCAGGGTTAAAAGCCCGGCTGAGCTTTGCACCATAGTGGTGCCCGCCGCGGTGTTGGTGACGGTGCCGGTGATGGTTTGGCCAACCAATGAACGCTGCCCTGTTGCCTGTGCGCCGATGGCGGCGTTGTTTGGGTGCTGTCCATGGTGTCCTGTCGGCGATGGTGTTGCGGTTGACGAACCCTGATTAGCAAGATTTGCTGCAGCCTGAGACCCAGGCGGGGGAGGTGTCCCCAGAACTCCCCCGCTGCTCACCGTCCCTGGTGTAGAGCCGACCGGGCCCGAAGTGCTGGTTCCTTGGGAGAACCCTGGCGTTTGGCCACGTCCGCCCAGCTGATTTTGTCCCGCCGTATTGGGCGCGCCAGCGCTTGGGGTGTTGGTGGCGGCATTTCCCCCGGCGGTAACTGGCGTCTCGGAGAGGGTATTTAGGCGCAATGTCAACCCACTGCCCGTTGCAATCCCCGCCGCACCGCGTAGCACAGTCGCCTGGAAGGGGCTGGTGAGCGTGCCTAAGCTCTGTCCACTTGATGCCGTTCCATTAATAGGGGGCGTTGCCGTGGCGGGGGATGCCACAGAGGGGGCGCTATTCGCCAGACGTCCCTTGGCCAAAAGATTGGTAACGCCCTGTGCCAAAGACTTACCATCCAGGCCGGTAATGCGCAGCAGTGCCGTATCAGCCAAGCTGCCATTGGTTTGCAGCGTTAGGGTTGATCCCGCTGGGAGGGGCAGGGGAGTTTTAAGCGTAAGAATCCCCAGGGCGGTATCAATAGTCAGCGCCCCACGGCTAGCCGTTTCGAGAACTTGTGCTTGCAGCACCGTTCCCGCCGGTAGGGTGAGTAAGGTCTGAGGGGCCGCAGACACCGAAGCCACTGCCTGCGGCAAAGGTGCTGCGGGCAGTGGGGCCGTTGTTGCAGGGGCCGGAGGAACCGCGCTCATATAACCCTCCTGTCAGATCGCGCCATTTCCGCCAAAGGGTTTGGCAGTTAACGGGGCGGTTAGGGGCTTAACAAGCGATCTGCAATGGCTTCGACATCCATCGCCGCTTCGGAATTGGGCGAACGGACCAAGATTGGCGTTTGATTGCGAATCGCTTCACGGACCCGCATATCACGGCGGACGATGCCAGCAAGCGGTGGGCTGATTTTCAAAAAGCCCTCGCAGGCCTTGCGCAGGGTGTTATAGGTGCGCTCACCTTCACGGGTGGAATTGGCGGCATTGACCACGACGCGAATATCAACGCCGGGGCGTTCGAGTGCGGTCACCTTAATAAAGGCATAAGCATCGGTGAGCGATGTCGGCTCGTCGGAGCTGACCACTAGGATTGTCCCTGCGACCCGCGCCAATTGACGCACTGATTTTTCCACCCCTGCGCCCAGGTCCAGAACCACTTTGTTGTAATTGGCCGCTGCCATTGCGAGGTCTTCGCCCAAAAGCTGCAACCGCGACAGTGGGATATTGGCCAGTGACCCCGACCCTGAACGCCCGGCAAGAATGTCAAAGTTGCCAGGATCGTAGTGGGTAAAGGCTTGGTTAAGGGTGATTTTGCCTGCTATCACCGATCCCAGGTCATAACGCGGCATCAGGCCGAGCTGGATATCAATGTTGGCCAGCCCCAGATCGCCATCAAACAGCAACGTTTTTTGCCCGCGCAAGGAAAGTGCGTGGCTCAGGGTGATGGAAAACCATGTTTTTCCCACGCCGCCCTTGCCCGAGGCAACCGCAATGATATTCCGGCCACGCTGGCGCGTCGCACTGGGCGCCAGGGTCGGAGAGCCCTCTACGGGTGCTTGGGTGTTCATTGGCGGACCTCGTTCGTTCTGTCGACCCAATCGGGGTTCTCCCCATCGGGATCAAAGTCATCAAAAATGGAAAAATTCGGGCGGTCTTCGGAAACGGGTTCTCTATATGGATCAGAGTACTCTAAACCATATCCTGAATGCGCCCCCGAATGCCATTCCCCAACGTCGGAAGATGCATATTCCATGCTATCTGTGGCCTCATCGGGGTTGTCATCATCCGTATTGGCTTCGATTTCTTCGGGGGGCACCAAAAGGCGGGCCATCGAAACGGGATTAATCGGGCACAAACCATTTACGATATGGGGATTAATCGACACATCGCAGAACATAAATTGTGCCGCGTCGGCAGCTGCTAAGATGGCGCCCAGACGGCGTGTCATATCCAGACGCGTGGCAAGCAAGCGCGAGGCGCCAATTTCGCTAAAGGCTTCGGCCATTTCAGCAGCCTCGACCGGGTCACCACCGGCGGCCATGACTAAGACCGGCTCGACCTCGATATCGGCGATTAGGTCGCGCAGATAGTCCATATCGCTGGGATAAAAAGGATTAAGCCCCGGCGTATCGATAAAGACCAAATCATGCAGGCCACGTTCTTCGTGTAACAGCTGGGCGAGGGCTCGGCCTCCGCGTGCTTTGCGCAGGTCAACATTCAGAATTTTTGTAAAGGCCGAGAGCTGTTCCAAGGCCCCAGCCCGCACCGTATCGGCGCTGATCACCCCAACAGATCGCCCATTGAGACGCCCACGGGCGGCAAGTTTGGCAACGGCGATGGTTTTCCCCGAACCCGGCGGACCGATCATGACGAAAGGGTTAGGGGCTTGGCGTTCGGGCAGGGGGGCAAAAGAAAACAGCTCGTCTAAGGCCCCGGCGCAGGCCATGGTCGGGTCTTCGGTGCCGATCGTACGCGCGATGGCAACCATACGCTCGATTAAACGCGGCGGCAGGCCGTGATAGACCAGATGATCGCGCACTTGATCGGCAACCGGCGAGGGCAGGCTGCCTGAAAGGGCCAGATGAACTTCGTCGTCGGTGGTCGTTTCTTCCAGGGCTGCGGTGATCCGTACGCCTTGCCCACCGGCAGCACGCTGCGTTGAAACGATGATGGCATCGTCACCGAGTTCGTGGCGCACCTCGGCCATTGCTTCGGCCATGCTGGGGGCAGAGTAGCATTTTAGGCGCATGGGCAAGCCCTCCTTGAACGGTCAGCCGCTGCCTGCGGCGCCGCCATCCCAACGAACGGGGCGTTTTGCAGGGCAACGATGGCTGCTCGTCGGTGGAGTTTCAACGCAATCCTCATTAAATTTGACCCAGAGTCTTGATGCGGGCTTTGGGGTGAATGTCGTTTTGGCTCATGACCACCGTCATCGGGCGGAAGCGTTCGATGATCGAGCGGACATAGGGGCGAACCCCTGGACTGGTGAGCAAGACAGGAACTTCGCCCTGCATAGCAAAGCGTTCAAAGGTTTGACGCACGGTAGTGATAAATTCTTGCAGCTGCGTAGGGGCCATTGCCAACTGTTTTTCTTCGCCATTGCCAATTAGGGCTTCGGTAAACGAGCGCTCCCACATGGGCGATAGGGTAACTAGGGAGATGACGCCGTCTTCGTCGGCGTTAGAATCGCAGATTTGTCGGGCAAGGCGGCTGCGCACATGTTCGGTGATCAGCATCACGTTGCGGGTTAGGCCACAGGCTTCGGAAATGCCTTCGAGAATGGTCGGCAGATCGCGAATGGAAACACGTTCGGTGAGCAGGTTTTGCAGAACCCGTTGCAGGCCATTAAGCGAGATTTGGCTGGGTACCAAATCGGCAATGAGTTTTTGCTGATCCCGGTCCAGCTCGTCCAACAGCTTTTGCGTTTCGGCATAGGATAGCAGGTCGGCAGTATTGTCGCGCACCACTTCGGTCAAGTGGGTGGTGATCACTGTTGGTGGATCGACCACCGTATAGCCCCGGAACAACGCTTCTTCGCGGTTTGACGGATCAACCCAAAGGGCCGGCAGGCCAAAGGTCGGTTCGCGGGTTTTTTCACCGGGCAGGGTGATTTCTTCACCGCGCGGGTCCATCACCAGCAATTGGTTGGGCCGTAAATCGCCCTTACCCGCTTGGACCTCTTTTACAAAGATAGCATACGAATTCGCCGGAAGCTGCATGTTATCCTGAATGCGCACGCTGGGCATGATAAAGCCCATTTCGGTCGCTAGGGCGCGGCGCAAGGCTTTAATTTGGTCGGTCAGGCGTTGGTTGCCATTGCCTGAAATCATCGACAAAAGCCCATAGCCAAGCTCTAAGCGCACCATGTCGATGCGCAGGGCTGACGAAATAGGTTCTTCGGCAACGGGCGGGGCTTGCTGCTCCATCTGTTCGGCAACGACGGATTCGCGCAGGGCCTGTTGGCGCTGCTTGCTGTCTAGATGCCAAGCCGCCGCCCCGGCAAGGGTCGCAAGCAGCATAAAGGGCAGGAATGGCGTTCCTGGCAAAATAGCCAGGGCAACAGCAACCACCGATGACATCCCTAAGGCTTTGGGATAGCGACCAAACTGGTTGGCCAGAGCCATTTCGGTGCTTTCCGAAAGGCCAGCTTTGGAAACCATCAGACCGGCGGCAACCGAAACAATCAGTGCTGGGATTTGGCTGATCAGGCCGTCGCCAACGGTTAAGCGCGTATAGGTATCAGCAGCCTCGGCAAAGGTCAGGTCGTTCTGCGCCATGCCGATGATCATGCCACCAATGATATTGATGAAGGTGATGATCAAGCCCGCAACCGCATCACCGCGCACGAACTTGGATGCCCCGTCCATGGCACCAAAGAAATCAGCTTCTTTTTGCAGGTCGCGGCGGCGCTGAACGGCGGTGAGATCGTCAATCACCCCGGCGGACAAATCGGCGTCAACGGCCATTTGTTTGCCGGGCATGGCATCAAGGGTAAAGCGTGCGGTGACTTCGGCGATACGCCCTGAACCCTTGGTGATAACCATAAAGTTAACCAACACCAGGATGCCAAAGACGATCACCCCGATGACAAAGCTGCCCCCCATGATAAAGCCACCAAAGGCCTGAATCACCACCCCCGCAGCATCAGTGCCTTCGTGACCATTGGACAAAATAAGACGGGTGGACGCCAAGTTAAGGGAGAGTCGGAACAAGGTGGCAATCAGCAAAATCACCGGAAACGAGTTCAGCTCCATCGCCTTTTCGATGAACACCACGGTCATCAAAACCAGAACGGAAAAGGTCAGCGAAAAGGCTAGCATGATATCCAAAAGCCACGTCGGCATCGGGATGATCAGCATCACCAAGATACCGGCGACGCCAATGGCAAAGGCCAAATCCCCACGCTTAAGCGCGCCAAGGGCTGCGTTTTTAAGATACGCCATCTGGCCGCCAGAGCCGCCCTGATCGGGGCCTCTCAGATTATTGCTTTGCTCAGCCATTGCGTGTCAGCATCCTGCAAGGGGTCAAGATCACGGAAAAGACTGCGGTCATAGTCCGGCCTCCGCTTCGCCTGGGGGCGGGACTGGGAAGCCCTGTTCATTATACAGCTTTAGCTTGTTGCGCAGGGTGCGGATGGAAATCCCCAGAATATTGGCCGCGTGGGTGCGGTTTCCGATCGTATGCTTTAACGTATCAATGATCAGACCCCGTTCCACATCGGCGACGGTACGCCCCACCAGGGCACCAATAGAGGTTTCACCGGCGATTTGCACGGTCCCATAGGCCAAGTCTGATCCTGGGTGGCTGTGGGGGGCACTCATGGTGCCGGGCATAATGGGATTGCCATTTTCATCGGTCAGTAAAATGGCTTCGGTGCTGATTTCAGCGCCGCTGGCCAGCAAAACCGCCCGGTGCATGGTATTTTCCAGCTCGCGTACGTTGCCGCGCCAAACATGCGATTGCAGCACCGCTAAGGCGTCAGAGCTGACCGGGCGCGGTGTGATGCCGTTAAGGTTGGCATATTTCAGGGCAAAATGCTGCGCCAGCATCACTACGTCTTGTGGTCGTTCGCGCAGCGGCGGCAGCGTCAAGGTGACGACGTTAAGGCGGAAATAGAGATCCTCGCGGAAGGTGCCTTTACGGACTTCTTCGGCCAATTTACGGTTGGATGTGGCAAGAATGCGCACATTGACCTTTAGCGACTGGTTGCTGCCAACACGAGAAATTTCTCGTTCCTGCAGGACGCGCAGCAGCTTGGCCTGTAGGCGCACGTCCATTTCGGAAATTTCGTCTAACAGCAAGGTGCCGCCATCGGCTTCTTCGAATTTGCCGATCCGACGGGCAACAGCACCGGTGAACGAGCCTTTTTCATGGCCAAAAAGCTCGGATTCTAAAAGGTGCTCGGGAATCGCGGCGCAGTTTACAGCGACAAAAATTTTATCGGCGCGTTTGGACCGGGCATGAACGTGGCGGGCCATCAGTTCTTTGCCAGTTCCTGACTCGCCAGTGATCAAAATCCCCGCTTCCGACGGGGCGACCTGTTCGGCCATCCGCATCACGCGGTCCATGGACGGGTCCTTGAAAACGATGGCCATATCTTGGCGCACCACGGCTTCAAGGATTGCGGCGATTAAATCAGGGTCAGGGGGCAGGGGGACGTATTCGCGGGCTCCGGCGCGGATGGCGGCAACGGCAGCGCGCGCGTCACTATTGACCCCGCAGGCGACCACCGGCAGGGAAATACGTTCGGCTTCCAGGCTGCACACCAGGGCGTGGATGTCTAACGTGACATCAATCATCACCAGATCAGCGCCATTGCCGGAACGGAGCAATGCCAAAGCGCTGGCGACGTCATCAGTCTGAGTGACCTTGGCGCCCCGGCGAATGGCAATCTGACTGGCCGCGCCAATCTGTCCGCCCAGTGTGCCGATGATCAACAACCGCATCCTAATCTTCTCCCACCTAAAACAGGCTATCCTTGGCTACCATGGCAGCAGAGGGTTAAAACAGTGGTAAATCAGTCGTAAAAATGCACCCGCTCTGGCGGAGGCAGTATGCTGTTAAGGTGTAATTCCAAGCGGCGCGGGTTTTCTTTGCGTCCGATGGAGCTCACAACCTGGATGTAAATCTCGTCTAACAGGTCCTCTGCCGCAGATAAACGTTCCAGTTTTGCCGCCAAGGGGCCGAGCGCTAAATGGCCCAAGCAGGCCCCGTAGAGAGTGGTCAGCAAGGCAACCGCCATGCCCGGACCGATGCCGGTGGGATCTTGCAGGTTACTGAGCATCTGCACTAAGCCAACCAAAGTCCCAATCAGCCCCATGGCTGGAGCAACCTCGGCAGCGCGACGCAACAGGCTGATCGCTTGACCATGGCGAAAGGCGCGCGCACCGCTGCCCATCCGCATCGCCTGTTCGACCTTGTCATAGGGCATGCCGTCGATAACGTGCTGCAGACCCTCATAGAGCATTGGTTCGTTATAGGTGCTGTCGTGGGCAAGGCCTTGCAGTTTGAGGATGCCGTTGTGACGGGCGTAGTCAGCCAATTCAAGCGCATGCATGGTCGCATTGTGTGGAGTGCGATGCTGATAATGGACCGTGCGTTTGATGACAGGCCAAAGTGCACGCAAATCCTGCCAGGAAAAGCTGGCGATGGTAACAGCGGCGACACCGCCGACCACAATCAACAAAGCGGGCACGTTCAAAAACGCCAGCGGCGCTCCGCCAACGACAATGGCAATCAGTAAAAACAACAGTGCCACGCCGATACCAACCGGGGTGGAAACGTCTGTTACCTGCTTGCTGCCATTAACTTTTCCTATTGCGGATTTGATTTGTTCTTGGCGGTCTTGGTCAAGGGTTGGACGTTGCCCGTGGGTCGCGGTTGCGCTGGTGGTCCGTACCGGGGGCAGTTCGGTGGCGGCCCCGCCGGTGGGGCGCATGGGACGCGGTGCAGCGGGCTTTCCGTCGGATGCCGCCGTAGAGTTGCCGCCAAAGGTCGGTTCTGCCCGCCCCTCGGCACCTGCGCGCAGGATATCATCGTCTGCATCAACCCATAAGGCCTGCTGACAGCGCGGCGTCGGTGCGCCAATCCCAAATAAGCCGTCTGTCATCCCATTAATCCCTGACGTCTGCCCTGTGTGACATCGGCGCTGATCGGTGGCCGATGGTCCCCCGCACAGTTGGTCTTACGAGCGTTCTGTTTTGATGATTTCCGTCATGGTGATACCCAGGCGGTCTTCGACGACAACCACTTCGCCACGGGCGACCAGCCGGTTGTTAACGTATATATCAATGGCTTCACCGACCTTGCGATCAAGTTCGACCACGGCACCGCGCCCGAGCTTTAGCAGTTGGTTGACCTGCATGTGGGATTTCCCCAACACCGCAGACACCTGCACCGGAATGTCATAGACCGCTTCGAGATCCGCCGCCGAGCGCGGTTTGTCGGGCACCGCATCGGGGTTGAGGGCTTCGTAGTGGTCATCGGGCTTGCCACCACCGGGGTTGAGGTCGTTGAGTTCAAAGTCCTTGTCTGCCATTGCCTGCTCCTTTGCCGCTGGGGCCGTTGTTTGGCGCTAGCGGCGCCCCTGTTGGCTGGTGATCTGTTCAAATGCCCTGGCGGTGTCACCAAGGGCGAGGTTGGGAAGGCGACGACCGTTGTTGAGGGTCGGCCTATTTTTCGTCATCGATCGCGGCTTGTTGGGTGTCGGCCAATTGCGCATCCAGGGCGGCGAGTTCGGCCTCTTGCTCTGCTGTTAAGCCCAGTTCGCTGAGGTCGTCGTCTTCGTCGTCATCATCGCTGCCCCCAAGCAGCGAGAACGGGTCAATTTCGTCGTCTGCGGCGGCAGGGGCAGGGGCAGCTTTTTTGGTCGGCCCTGCTGCGGACTTTGCTGTCGGCTGAGGGGCGTCGTCGTTACCCTGCGGATCCTCTTGATAGGCGTGGTGCAAATCTTGATGGATCGACGGCGGTGCCCAATGGGCGCTCTCGTCGATGTCATCCCAGGGATTAGCAGCGCTTTGCTTGGGATCGCCGGGGAGTTCCAGGGCTTCGTCCCGCGAAAAATGAGGAATGTTGCGGGCGATCAGCTCGTCGACTTCTTCCCACAGGCGGGTGGTGTTGCGTTCGGCGCCGCCATCGGGCCATTCGACACGGGCGTCGGCCATGGCCATATCCTCGCCCTCGACCACCAGCAATTTTCCTTCAAAGCCGGACCGTTCGACAACCTTTTGCAAGGGCATACGCACCGGGCCAACCAAATCGGGATGGACGCGCACCAACAGGCGAGGCTGGCCGGCCAAGCTTGGCATCAGGGCCTTAACCAGGGCGGTAATTTCGTCGATGGCATAGGCTTGGCTGGTATGGGGCAACAGCTTGCGGCAAATTTCTGCCGCCACATGGGCCGCAAGATCAGCCACCTGATCGGCGCTGCTCTTTAGGGCGGGATTAAGCCCTTCGAGGGCGCCTTTAATGGCGATTAGGGCGTTGGCGGATGCTTGTTGTGCGGCGGCTTGGGCTTCTTCGAGGGCGCGCATGTGGCCCGCGACATAGGCTTCCTCGCGCGCGATTTCCATATCTTCTTCGGTATAGATCGGCTGTGGCCCGACCGGCTCGGGTTCGGGTTCTGGCTCGGGCTCTGGTTCCGGCTCGGGTGGGGGCGGCGCATAAAAGGTCTCACCGGGCGAGGGGTTAGGTTCTGCGAACCCCTCGTCGATGTCATCAAAGCGCAGGTCAAAGGTGAACTTGCGGATGTTAGCCATAGCGTCCCAATATCATGTGGCCAGAGCAGGCGGGCCAAAGAACCCCCCAAAGCGCCCCCGGAAAAGCCGGGGGCAGGGTTTTAGTAAATAAGTTCGTCTTCGTCTTTGCCTTCGGAGATAACGATCTGCCCCGAACTGGCCAGTTCTTTGGCCAAGACGACAATAACGTTTTGTGCCTCGTCCACTTCGCGCAGGCGAACAGGCCCCATGGCTTCCATATCTTCGCGCAGCATTTTGCCGGCACGTTCGGACATGTTTTTGAAGAACATTTCTTTGACGCCGTCCGATGCGCCTTTGAGGGCCATCCCCAGCTTGTCTTTTTCCACGTGGCGCAACAGCGTTTGCACCCCGCCAGAATCCAGACGGCTGAGGTCTTCGAAGGTAAACATAAGCTGCTTGATCTTTTCGGCGCTTTCGCGGTTGCGCTCTTCGAGGGCGCCCATAAAGCGGGCTTCGGTGTTCCGATCCAGGTTGTTAAAGATATCAGCCATCATTTCGTGCGCATCGCGGCGCGCGGTACGGGCAAGGTTAGACATAAATTCGGTACGCAGGGTCTTTTCCACCCCGTCCAACACTTCTTTTTGCACCGCTTCCATGTGCAGCATACGCATGATGACTTCCATGGCGAAGCCTTCGGGGAGCAGCGACAGAACACGCGCGCCGTGGTCGCCCTTAATTTTAGACAGCACCACCGCCACCGTTTGCGGGTATTCGTTTTTCAGGTAGTTGGCCAGAACCTGTTCGTTGACGTTGCCCAGCTTGTCCCACATGGTGCGACCGGCAGGACCACGGATTTCTTCCATGATGGTTTCCACCCGGTCTTTGGGCAGAGACTTCATCAGCAGCCGTTCGGTGGTGTCATAAGACCCCACCAGCGAGCCGGTATTGGAAATCGCGTCGGCAAATTCGACAAACAAGCGCTCGACGATGGTCGAGCTAACCGTGCCTAGATTGGCCATGATCTGAGAGATCTCGCGGATCTCTTCGTCTTCCATCATTGCGAAGATTCTGGTCGAGTGCTCCTCGCCCAGGGACAACATCATGATAGCCGCTTTTTGCGGGCCGGTGAGGCTGCGATAATCTTCTTTGATGCGACCCATCGGCGCGGTCTCCTGGCAGCGTCTTTTATGGTAAGGGCGGATCCTAAGCGAGGGAGCCGGTCCGGTCCATTGTGATTATTGCAGGGGGTGCCCACAAGAGCGGGCACCCAAAAGGTGATCTTAGGCTTCTTGGTATAGCCAGTTGCGGATGATCGACAAAGCTTCTTCGGGGTGTTTGTCAACAATTTCGCCAATTTTACGCAAGGACGATGCTTTGACGCGGCCTTCGACTTTGTCAATGTCGATCAATTCGTCAGACAGGTCTTCTTCTTCGGGGATCGGGGCAGGGACGCCGCCCGGTCCGGTTAACTGTGGGGCTAAGGAGCCATCGGCACCAAGCAATTTTTGATCGGAACCCGCTGCGCCGTCAAAGGCACGTGCCACCAGGG
>CEGD01000569.1_pt1 | contig 12000 bp, 9 predicted proteins | sample 306751 | NCBI WGS metagenome assembly CEGD01 (sample SAMEA2755657, study PRJEB7226) | microbial mat metagenome | biome: microbial mat; feature: hypersaline; material: grass silage | place: USA | collected 2014-02-19 | depth 0 m
AATAAAGCATCAAGCCGATGAACGTATCGGCTTGATGCTTTATTCTAAAAATCTAAAGGAATCTTCGCTTCCAGAGCCTTATAAGCATCCGGGCCTTCGATCACCACCCCGTCAAAGCCTAAGTCAACCAATGCGGTAAAGGTCCGCCCAACGATAGCGCGCCATTCTGCAGACCAGAACTTGACATCATAGGTTCCCGGCTGCTTTACCACCGGGGCGCTGATCCAATCGGGATCGCCCAGTTTCCAGTCGCTTTTCCAATAATATTGGGTGTCAGTCGCCTGGGTGATGGTCATGCGGGCAATCAAAAGGCGGCGGGCTCCAACCTTTTTAAACTGCAATTGATGGACTTCGCCGGGGGTGAGAGGGATGCGGTCGCGGTAAAAGGCATCCATCACCACCACGTCCCAATTGGTATCACCGATTGCAAGCAATAGGTCATCTTTGCTGGCGTATCCGGCGTTTCCGTCAAGAAATAATATATTCCTGGCATCACCCAAGCTATTGATATTGTTTGAATTTTCACCAACGTAAGGGCGATTGGGAACGCGGTCTTGCCCCCGCGTCAAAGCATCTGCATAGGCGAGAACACCCGCTGCCTGAGCCTGTTGATAGGCCTTTGCAATGGCTTGTTGCGATGAGCAGTGATCGACGGAGAGGACTCCGAGGCCGTTGCTCTGTAGCATTTTAATGAAGCCCAGAGATGCGGTCGAGTCTTCGACCGCTACGCAATACTGATCGTTCATCACCACAGCATCAATCGCACGCACATAGCGACGATGGGGTGACCCTACGGGCATGGTTGGTGGAGCTGCCCCGTTAACAGGGGGATGTAGCAGGCTTTCAACCTTTGCTTCCCGCTCTTGCTTGATGGTTAGGCCGATACCTTCGCGGGTGATGATCAGGAACTTGGGGTTCCGCCCTTTGGCGTATCCGCTGAGTTCGGCGATCATATCGCGCAAGCTTCCCCGGTAATCGGGTACTTGCAGGGGGCCGCCCGCATCCTGGGCCATAGCGGTTGTGACGCCGACGCCGAGGCTTGCAGCGATCAGCAATGCGCTGAGAGTGTTTCTGCCGCGCAGCCCCAGGCGTTTTAGGGCCTGTAAGCCAGGACGGTCAAGGGCAGAGGGTGGGGCGGTATGTGTCATGGGTCATAACCGATCAGCCAATAGGCACGCCACATGGTCAGCCAAGGGCAGGGAGGAGGTCAAGCCTGGGGATTCTATCCCGTAAAGGGTAAAGAGTCCGTCTACGCCGCTTTGTTCTGGGGTTTGAACCATGAAATCGGCAGCTGCGGCCCCTTGCGGGCTGATTTTGGGGCGAACGCCGCTATAGGCGGGCTGTAAGGCCCCATCGGGTAAGTGGGGCCAATAGCGGCGGATAGCAGCATAAAAGGCATCGCCTCGGCTGGGGTCAACCTGGTAATCAATCTGTTCTGGGGCGCTGCCGCTGAGCCATTCCACATCGGGGCCAAAACGGCCCCGCCCCCCCAGATCAACGGTATAATGCACCCCCAGGCCGCCATCAACCGGCACCGGGTAAACCAGCGTTGAAAAGGGTGGGGCCGATGTCAGATCAAAATAACTTCCTTTGGCGAGGAAGAGCGGCGGGATAGCACGGCAGCCAGTAAGGGTGGCGCTGACCGCCTGGGCGCCAAGACCGGCAGCATTGACCACCGCCCGGCAGCGCAGAACCATCGGTTCGCTTCCACCGCAGGAAATTTCCAGACCGCCGCTGGGGAGGGGTGCCCCTCCCAGAAGAGGGGTTTTGAGGGCGAGCGAGGCGCCGTGTCGTTCCGCTTCACCCAGAAAAGACAGCATTAATCCGTGGCTATCAACAATCGCCGTCGTTGGTGACCACAGGGCGGCAACGCAGGCAAGGGCAGGTTCACGTTCTTTGGCTTGGCTGGCGGTTAGGGGCTGTAAGGTGACCCCATTGGCCGCAGCGGCGGCGGCGATAGACTCCAGACGTTCGGCTTCTTGATCGGTGGTGGCGACGATCAGCTTGCCGACGGGCTTTAGGTCAACGCCGTGATCGGCGCACCATTGCGGCAAAGCCCGATTCCCCTCTACGCATAACCGGGCCTTTAGACTGCCTGCGGGGTAATAGATCCCGGCATGGGAAACTTCGGAGTTGCGCGCGCTGGTGATGGTGCCAAAGGCGTCTTCGGCCTCGATGATAACCACGTCGCGGCCTTGTTGTGCCAAACGGGCGGCAATTGCCAAACCCACCACGCCCGCGCCAATTATGGCAACGTCAATATCCCACTGTTCGGCGCTCATGATGCCCTGATGCTAAAGTGTAAAACAAAGAATGAGAGGTTTTTGCAACCGCAAGAAAACGAAGAACGCTCTAATTTAGCTTATCGACACGGCCTGTGCGCAAGCATTCAAAGATGCCTTCGCAGACGGTGGTGAGGTTTTCATAGTTGCGTAAGTTGCTAGAGCCATCGGGGGCATCGGCTTGATAGCTGTATTTGTTGTTAAATTTAGCGGGCAGTGAGGTCCAAATTTGCCGACGGCTGTCGTCGGAAATATGAAACTCGAAATCCTCGCGCGGAAAAGTCTCGAGGGCCAACCCCAACAGATCGCGGGTGATGTCTTTATTTTGAATTTGACCCAGGCTTTGTGCGACGGGCTGAGAGAGCTTACGCGCTGAAACCCCGATGATTTTCAAAATAAACTCTGGGCAGTTAATGGCATTGCTGAGCTCTTGTTCGCTGCGGAAAAGGGCAAAGACTTCGTCACCAAAGATAGGGGTTAGACGGCGTAGGGTGGTTTCCGCACCGACGCCGGCGCTTTTTAGCTCCGGTAGGCAATCAAGGAAGCGGGTGAGCAACAGGTCAAACATCCGCCGTTCTTCTTTGGGGAGCTGGGCGCGTTTGGCAGCGTCTGCGGCTTCTTGTTCGGGATCGGCTGATTTAGTTTTGGCTTTGGCGGTCGCCATGCGGCCAGGGTTCATGGAAACCCCAAGTTTAGCCTCGGCAAAAATGCGCGAAAAACCTTTGGCTTGGGCGATATCCTCGGCGCTCAGGCGGGTCAAGGCTTCTAGATCGCGGCGGTTGGTGAAATAGAGCAGCAAGTCCCCCAGGGCATCGACCTGGCGTGTTTGCAGCTTGCCATACAGGGGGATCAGCTTGAAGTGATCGACCGAGGTTAGTAACGGCTTGATGCGCTCATAGATGCCATAGCCTGGGTAATCAGCACGATATTGATCTGTTGCAAAATTCGGGGCGTCTGAGGTCAGCTCTTTAATGCTGCCAAACAGGCGTCCGGTAAGGGTGCTGCGCTTTTCTTTTTGTTCTTCGTGGTATTCGGCTTCGGCTTGGCGTGCGCGCGACCGCGCCCAGCGTCTTTCTAGGTGTTCTAGGTAAAGGCGCGCTGCACCATAAAGGTGGGCTTGGACAACTTCGTTATAGGTGCGCCCGCACGGGGCGATGGGCTGATCGCGCTCGCTAACCAGTTCGCCGGTTTCAGCATGGCAAAAAAGTTCGGCAAACTGCTTTTCACCGCGCAGTTCCCAGGCTGCGGTGAGCATGGTTGGCACCACTTCGGGGTGCTTGCGCAAGACTTCGTCGACGTCTTTGATGTCTTTGATGGGTTCAAGGATCGCCCCATGCCCGGCGCGATTGAGCAATACGCATAGGGTATCAAACCCTTTTTGGCATTGCTCGCGCAAACGGGGAATGCGTCGTTCGCGGCCTTTTGCGGCGGCGTTCGATGCTTTGGGTGATGGTTTTGTTTTGGGGCGAGTGCTTGGCATTTGTTCTTTCCGTTAACCCAGGTCTAGTAGGGTCGGAGCGCGGTTAATAATGGCGGAGAGGATTTTTTCCGCTTGCCGTTGTTTATTGTGCATAGCATCATTTATTAGATCAACATATCTATCATCTGATAACCATTTATTCGCGTCGTATAACGTTTTAATCTCGCGCACAAAGACTTCGCGCGATCCCAGGGGTAAGTTCTCTTCGCGGGAGAGTGAGTCTAAAAAATTAAGGGAGCAGTTAAGAAGGCAGCTCCAGATAAGAACCATCAGGCGCGAAAACCGCTTTTGCAACCGTGGGCGTTCGGCATCGGGGAGTTCTTCGATGCGCCGTTCGATAACGATGGAAAAAGCCCAGCATTCTGACGTCAAATCACGACTGCGCATATAGTCGGTAAAGCGTAATTGCCCGCCTTCGGGGCGGTTCTTTGGCAAAGCTGCTGCCATTTCGGTCATCGTTTCGCTGAGCAGCCGAATGCGACCTTCTAGGATGTCTAGAAAGCGAGTGATTTCTTCGATGGCGGCTTGTGCGGAGTTGCCCAAAGTCGAGGTCTCCAGTTCTCACGCCCTTTGAATGAACGGCCCTAAACGTTTAGGAGAGGTTGCGGATCAAAGAAAAAATTGCGCGCTATTGTGATAAGGGGCACGGTCGTTCACTAACCCCGATTGGGGGCATTGTGGCCTTCTGTGTGTCACGGTACAGTATTGACCGCATTTCCTTTCCGCGGCAGACGCAAGATATGGTTAGGGTGCATTGGTTGAAAACCACGGCTTATCCTTAATGTTATAGTGGTTTTAGCGGTTAGTTATCTGCATATCTTGCAGACGCAGCAACAGGATCTCGCATGGCTTTTCATGGATTGCTCTCTCGTTCGGCGCGGTTTTGCTGGTCTCCCCCTGAGATGCGTGGAGCTGATACCGCCGTCAAGGTGGTGAATTCAGTTTGTCCCCATGATTGCCCTAGCGCTTGCGCATTGGATGTCGATCTGTTGGCGGATGGGCGCATTGGCAGGGTTCGCGGGGCTGCGCAGCCTTATACTGACGGAATCGTCTGCGCCAAGGTGGCCCGCTATGCCGAACGTGTCCATCACCCTGACCGTTTGATGACGCCGTTAAAGCGTTCAGGCCCAAAGGGGAGCGGTGCATTTACGCCGATTTCCTGGGACCAGGCGCTTGACGAAGTCGCCGCCGCCTTTCGTTCCGCCACTCAGCAGCATGGGGCGGAGGCTGTTTGGCCCTATTTTTATGCTGGCACTATGGGGCAGGTTCACCGTGATGGGATTCAGCGTCTGCGCCATGTGATGGGGTATTCGGGGCAGCATAAAACGTTCTGTACCATGCTGGCGTCCACCGGATGGGAGGCGGCGACCGGGTCTAAAATAGGAACTCAACCCGAAGAAATGGCCGATGCCGAGCTGATCGTGATTTGGGGCGGGAATCCGGTTAATACTCAGGTTCACGTGATGAATTGGGTTGCTAAGGCGCGCAAGGATCATGGGGCGAAAGTGGTGGTGATTGACCCCTATCGCACCGAAACGGCAAAAAAGGCCGATTTGCATTTGGCGCTGCGCCCAGGCACCGATGGAGCGCTGGCCTGTGCGGTGATGCATGTTTTGTTTGCCGAGGGAATGGCCGATTGGGCGTGGATGGAACGCCATACCGATGATCCGCATGGTTTGCAGGCCTCTTTGCAAGGAAAAACGCCGCAATGGGCTGCCGGAATTACGGGCTTGTCGGTTGATGAGATTACCACTTTTGCTCGGATGTATGGGCAAACCTTGCGCAGCTTTATTCGTGTTGGCTATGGTTTTACCCGTTCGCGGAATGGGGCGGTCAATATGCATGCGGTGGCCTGTTTGCCATCGGTTCGCGGGGCTTGGGCGCATCAGGGTGGCGGCGCATTGTGGGCAACGTCGGGTGTTTACGGTCTGGATAAGAGCTTGATCGAGGCGACAGAATGTCACGATCCTGGGGTTCGTGTCCTGGATATGAGCCGGATTGGGCCAGTGCTTTGCGGGGATGCTCAGGATCTGGGGGATGGGCCGCCGGTGACGGCGATGTTGATTCAAAATACCAATCCCGCAGTTACCGCGCCGCGTTCAGCCCTCGTACGGCAAGGGTTGGCGCGCGAGGATTTATTCCTATGCGTCCACGAGCAGTTCATGACCGAAACGGCGCGTTATGCTGATATCGTTTTGCCAGCCACCATGTTCTTGGAACATGACGATTTCTATGCTGCCGGTGCACATACCTATATGCAGGGACACAAGGCGGTGTTGCCAGCCCCTGGGGAATGCCGCAGCAACCATGATGTGATCTGTGCTTTGGCCAAACGTCTGGGGGCGAAACATCCAGGATTTGAGCTTAGTGCTTGGGATTTGATGGATCAGGCCCTGAAAGCGTCAGGGTATGATGGTGCCGAGGCTTTGATTAATCGGCGTTGGGAAAATAAAGGTTTGAGTGGGGATGCCGCGCGTTTTGCCGATGGCTTCGGTCACACTGATAAAAAATTCCATTTCCGCCCGAATTGGGCCAAATATGGCCCAACGCATCAGGGAATGCCCGAGTTTCCGGATCACCATGCGGTCATTGACGAGGCAACAGCGGAGCGCCCATTCCGTTTGGTTGCCGCCCCGGCGCGCCAGTTCCTCAATAGCTCGTTCAGCGAAACCCCCACAAGCCGCCGCTTGGAAAAAGCTCCAACCGCACAAATTCATCCTTTGGATGCCCAGGCGTTGGGATTGCAGTCTGATGCGATGGTAATCTTGGGGAACTCGTATGGGGAAATTACCCTAGCGTGGAAATCTACTGACGGGATCGCGCGGGGGGTGATTGTTGTTGAAAGCCTGTGGCCCAATGCTGATTTTCCTGGTGGATTGGGCATTAATACGCTTATCTCCGCCGAGGCAGGCTATCCCAATGGCGGTGGTGTATTTCATGATACTTCCGTTTGGGTTAAGTCTATAGTCGGGGACGAGGAAGGTTCGTGACCGGGCCGGTGTGTTAGGTTACATATAAAGATTGGTGCTGTTGCTTGTGATTGCCGCAGAAGGCGGGGTCGCTTTAAGGGAACAGGTTCCGGTGCGGGGTTATGGGCATGGACGAACAGACGGCTCAGCGCGCAAAAGCGCATGTGATCGTGATTGGAAATGAAAAAGGTGGCTCGGGGAAATCCACGGTCGCCATGCATTTGATTGTTAGCTTGCTCCGTGGTGGCCTAAAGGTGGGGACCATTGACCTGGATGCGCGTCAGGCGACGTTGACACGCTATGTGGAAAATCGCCGAAACTATATGGAAACCAGCGGATCACCTTTGCCTTTTCCTACGCATTTTCCCCTATTGCCCACGGGGAATCAGGCGCTGGATGAAGAAAAATTACGCGAAATCGTCGATTACTTGAATGGGTTTTGCGACACGATTGTGATCGATACCCCAGGGGCGGATACCTATCTTTCCCGCGCTGGGCATTCTTATGCCGATACGCTGATTACCCCGCTTAATGATAGTTTCGTTGACCTTGATGTTTTGGCGCGGGTTGACCCGGAAACCATGCGAGTTTTAGGCGGAAGCCATTATACGCAGATGGTTTTTGATGTTCGGAAGCGGCGCCAGTTCCGCGATGGCGGCTCGATCGCCTGGGTGGTGTTGCGCAATCGCCTATCGCACCTTTCGGCACGCAATAAGCAGGATATGGAGCGTTTGATCGGCGATCTGGCTCGACGTCAGGGCTTTGTTCATATTCAGGGGCTGGGGGAGCGAGTGATTTATCGCGAGCTGTTCTTTTCCGGGCTGACGCTGCTTGATTTGAACAAAGATGGGGTAAAGTCTGATATGAGCATGTCGCATGTGGCCGCTCGACAGGAACTGCGCGCCCTGCTGGACGCCATTGGCAAGGCGCATGCCGGTCATCGCGCCGCCTAATATTTGACACTTTCTCATTATATTTTATCACCGTACTCAGCTTTCACGCGCAGTATAGACGTCGCTGCTGGCGGCTATAGCGTAACCTGATCGTCATGCGATCGTGATGGGTTGCGCTGATTGTGGCTCCGTGGCACAAAGCTTGGGCAGAGCTTTTCTGTGATTGTTTCATGCGGTTTGCCAGCCGCTGGCATTTTACGAGGTATGTGAATGACTCGTCGTGTACGCAAGGCCGTTTTCCCCGTGGCAGGTTTGGGGACGCGGTTCCTGCCCGCAACTAAACTGATTGCGAAAGAAATGCTGCCGGTGGTCGATAAACCGCTGATTCAGTACGCGGTTGAGGAATGCCGAAAAGCAGGCATCGAATATTTTATCTTTATCACCGGTCGCGGTAAGGCGGTGTTGGTCGATCATTTTGACCACGCGCCAGAGCTTGAAGCATTGCTGCGCGATCGCGGCAAGACCGAACCCCTTGATGAATTGCTGGGTGGCTTGCCCCGCCCCGGTACCATCGTTGCCACCCGTCAGCAAGAACCCTTGGGGCTGGGACATGCGGTCCATTGCGCGCGCGCCTTTATTGGTGACGAGCCGTTTGCCGTTGTTTTGCCCGATGATATGGTGATGTCGGATCGTCCGTGTATTGGCCAGCTGATCGACGCCTGGGAACAAACCGGCGGTAACGTGGTCGCGGTCGAAGAAGTGTCCAAGGATCAAACCGACAAATACGGCATTTTGGACGTGGAATCCCAGGACGGAAACCTGTTTAAGGCCCGTGGTTTGGTGGAAAAGCCCCCCCTTGGTCAGGCGCCGTCAAATATGGCGATCATTGGCCGCTATGTGCTTGATCCGTTGGTGATGACGGAATTAGGGCGGACCAAGCCCGGTTCGGGCGGCGAAATTCAGCTGACCGATGCGATGAATGCGACCTTGGGCCAGGTGCCTTTCCATGGGTTGCGTTTTGATGGCGAGCGTTTTGATTGTGGCGATAAGGTGGGCTTTTTGGAAGCTAACATCCGTTTTGCCCTGGCGCGTCCGGGAATGAAAGACAAAGTGGCTGATCTGATCAAAGGGATCGCCGCAACCCTGTAAAGCAAAAGGCGTCCGGGGGAAAACCCTGGGCGCCTTTATCGACTTTCATGCTGATTTCACTTTGGGGTGGGCCTTTTTTCGGTCCATAGTGTCGGCGATTTAGAATACCCAGCCGTTTCCAAGGGCCTTTAGGCGGCCTTTTTTGCGATAATGACCAGAGCAAAGACTCTTTGAGGGGAATTTCAATGCGCATTGCGATGATTGGCACCGGATACGTTGGGCTGGTATCAGGAGCCTGCTTTTCTGAATTCGGCGTAGAAGTCACCTGCGTTGATAAGGACGAAAGCAAGATCGAGCGCCTGTTGCGCGGCGAAATTCCCATCTTTGAACCTGGTCTTGATAAGCTGGTAATCACCAATGCCGAAGCCGGCCGCCTGTCTTTCACCACCGAGCTGAAAGATGCGGTAAAGACCGCTGATGCGGTGTTTATCGCTGTGGGCACCCCGACCCGTCGCGGTGGTGGCCATGCGGATTTGTCCTATGTCTATGCTGCGGCCAAGGAAATCGCCGAGGCAATGGACGGCTATACGGTGGTGGTCACCAAGTCGACCGTGCCGGTGGGAACGGGGCGCGAAGTGGCGCGGATCATTCGTGAAACGCGCCCTGACGCCGATTTTGATGTGGTGTCAAATCCAGAATTCCTTCGTGAAGGCTCGGCGATTAACGATTTCATGCGTCCGGACCGGGTGGTGATCGGGGCTGAAACCGACCGCGCACAAGAAACCATGCGCAATCTCTATCGTCCGCTGTTTTTGATCGAAACGCCGATTTTGTTTACGTCGTTGGAAACCAGCGAACTGACCAAATACGCCGCCAATACCTTTTTGGCCGCCAAAATCACCTTTATTAACGAAATTGCTGACCTGTGCGAAAAGGTCGGGGCTGATGTCCATGATGTCGCTAAAGGCATTGGCCTGGATGGCCGTATTGGCCGCAAGTTCCTGCACCCAGGGCCGGGGTATGGTGGGTCGTGTTTCCCCAAAGATACCTTGGCTTTGGTACAGACAGCGCGGGATTTTGATGCCCCGTTGCGCATCATTGAAACCGTGGTTGATATCAATGCCAAGCGTAAGCGCCAGATGGCTGACCGCATTATCGCCTTTTGTGGTGGCAGCGTGCAGGGCAAGACCGTTGCCGTTTTGGGCCTGACCTTTAAGCCCAACACCGACGATATGCGCGACAGCCCGTCGCTCGATATCGTTCCCGCCTTAGTCAGCGCCGGGGCCACCGTGCGCGCCTATGATCCCGAAGGCATGGACGAAGCCCGTAAGATGATCGACGGTATCACCTATTGCGAGGGATCCTATCAGGCGATGGATGGCGCCGACGTGGTGGTGATTTTGACCGAGTGGAACGAGTTCCGTTCATTGAACCTGGACCGGGTTAAGAGCTTGCTCAAGGAACCGGCAATGGTTGATCTGCGCAACGTTTATGATCCCAAGCTGATGGCAGAATATGGTTTCCGTTACGAGTGCATTGGGCGCCCGTTGCGTAAAGCCTAAGCGCCTGTTTTGACGTCACCTTGGGGGGAGACTTGACCATGTTTGTGCACACTGTAGCCATATCGCCGTTCGCAGGCCAAAAGCCCGGCACATCGGGGTTGCGGAAAAAGGTCAAAGTCTTTCAACAAACAGGCTACCTAGAAGCCTTTGTACAGTCTGTTTTTGACGTGCTCGAAGGCTTTTCTGGACAAACTTTGGTTGTCGGCGGCGATGGCCGTTATTTTAACCGTGAAGCGATCCAGACGATTTTGCGCATGGCAGCCGCCAACGGTTTTGGCCGAGTTTTGGTCGGGCAAGGGGGGATTTTATCCACCCCGGCGGCGTCTTGTGTGATTCGCAAATATGCGGCATTTGGCGGGCTGATTCTCTCGGCCAGCCATAATCCCGGCGGCCCTGACGAAGACTTTGGCATCAAGTATAATATCGCTGCCGGCGGGCCAGCCCCGGAAAGCGTGACCGAGGCAATTTATCAGCGTTCTGGCCAAATTGAGCGCTATCTGACCCTTGATACCGATCCGTTGGACCTTGATAGCCTGGGCACTCAGCGTTTGGGTGAAATGGTGGTCGAGGTTATCGACCCGGTGGCCGATTATGCTGCACTGATGGAAACCTTGTTTGATTTTCCCGCTCTTCGCGCACTGTTGAGCAGCGGTGACTTTCGCATGCGTTTTGATGCCATGCATGCGGTGACAGGGCCTTATGCGACCCGTATTTTGCAAGAAATCTTGGGTGCGCCGGCGGGGACGGTGATCAATGGCCAACCGCTAGAGGATTTCGGCGGCGGCCATCCAGATCCGAATTTGGTCTATGCCCATGATCTGGTCGAGGAAATGTTTGGTCCCGATGCGTTAGATTTTGGCGCTGCCTCCGACGGCGACGGCGATCGTAACATGATTTTGGGTCAGCGTTTTTTTGTGACGCCGTCCGACAGTCTTGCCGTTTTGGCGGCAAATGCAACGCTTTGCCCCGGTTATGCCGCAGGGCTTAAGGGCATTGCGCGGTCCATGCCCACCAGCAAGGCTGCCGATCTCGTCGCTGAACGCTTGGGCATTCCTGCCTGGGAAACGCCAACCGGCTGGAAGTTCTTTGGCACTTTGCTCGATGCGGGGAAAGCAACCCTGTGCGGCGAAGAAAGCTTTGGCACCGGATCTGATCATGTGCGCGAAAAAGACGGCCTGTGGGCCGTCTTGATGTGGTTGAACGTGATCGCGGGCCGTAAGGCGTCGGTAGCCGAAATCGTAACCGCTCATTGGGCTGATTATGGCCGTACTTTTTATTCCCGTCATGACTACGAAGGCATTGATAGCGCCGCTGCCGAAGGCCTGATGGAGCATGTGCGTGCAAGTGGTCCGGGGTTGGTGGGGCAAACACTGCACGGTTTTACCGTCGGTGATTGCGATGATTTTTCGTACACCGATCCAGTGGATGGTTCCGTTTCGACCCATCAAGGAATTCGGCTGATGTTTACCGATGGCTCGCGCGTGGTGTTCCGCCTGTCAGGGACCGGAACCAGCGGGGCAACCCTGCGCGTTTATCTGGAACGGCACGAACCCGACACCAGCAAGCACGGCCAAGAAACCCAAGCCGCCCTAGCACCCCTCATCGCTATCGCCGAGCAGGTCGCAGAAATCGCCCAACGCTCCAGCCGCCCAACCCCCACCGTGATCACCTAACCTGTCACGTTATTTGTGGGATTTTTATGGGGTGGGGATGTGTTGCCCTTGC
>CEGD01001637.1_pt1 | contig 11992 bp, 15 predicted proteins | sample 306751 | NCBI WGS metagenome assembly CEGD01 (sample SAMEA2755657, study PRJEB7226) | microbial mat metagenome | biome: microbial mat; feature: hypersaline; material: grass silage | place: USA | collected 2014-02-19 | depth 0 m
CCAGAGCGGAAATATTTCAGGCAGTTCCCACCATCGAGCAGCCCCAGATCCACGTTCAGGATCACGCTTTCCTCGTAACCAGACGCCGCATCCCGACGTACCACCAGCACCCGCCGCCCCGATCCCGGAGGCGACTTAAAGATGAAACCCTTTTGCTCGTCGTTGAGGTTAAACGCCTCGTAATCGGCGGGGCGGCCCATTGTGTTGGGGAAGAAAATCAGCGTGGCGGTGTTTTCCAAGGCCGCTTCGGCGATACCGCTTTTCAGCAGAGCGCCAGGGTCTTGGAAGGCCATGCCGACGAACCCATCTTGCTTACGCACTTCGCGATACAAGACCTTGGCTTGCTCGGCAAAAACCGGGTTGCGCAGAAGGTTAGCCGCCTCGTCAACAAATACCGCAAAGCCCTTGCGCCGAGACGCCACAATCGTTTCAAGAATGTGCATCACCACCGGAGGAGCAAGGCGCGGATCTTCAAGGGCCTCGTTCATGTTGATGCCAACAATCGGCGCAGCCGAGAGCAACGCTGCCAAGCCGTCTTCGGCGGCATTGAAAATATGCGCGTAGCGGCCCCGCTTTCCCTTGCCGTCAATCACCCAATCCCCCAGCAAGGCACGTTGCGGAGCCAGGGCAGGCACACACGGCTCAAAAATGCGTGACAACTGGCGATACTCGGGCGGCAGTTGCAGGGTGGTCGAGATGATATGGTCTAAAATCGGTCCGCTGCTGGGGTCTTCGGCCAGATCCCCAAGCATGCTTTTCAGCAGCAGATATAGCCGTTGCCGATCCTTGCCAGTGTCTTGGGCAATCATCAACGGGTTAAGCGCCAGCTTGTCATAACTTTGGTAGGCCCCGCCCATGGCCTCGACCATGAATCGGGTGCCTTCCTTAGAATCAAAGATATAGGACGACACCCCCGCGTGCCGCGTTAGCCCGCCCAGTAAGTGTGCAATGACCGTTGATTTGCCCGAGCCAGACGGGGCAAACACCAAGAAATTGCCCAAGGATTGCGGACGGTCAGAAATGTGGAATTGAAACGAGTAGGCTTGCCCTGTTCCGGTGTGAAATTGGCGCACCGGACCTTCTCCCCACGGGCAGGCGTGACGGCCTACGGGCGAGAACGGCAACGGCCACAAAGCCCCCACCGCATCGGAAAACAAACGCAGGGGCCGCAGCATGTCGTTATACTCAGGCAGGCGATTAAACCAGGCCACCGCCGCGCCCTTACTTTCCACTGAATGCAAAATGCGGTGACGCGAGAGAATTTCCGTGGCCGCACGGGTCAACTCGGCCAGCCCCTCAGGGGTGCTATGGCGCAAGGTGATGTGGAATTGCGTTTTCCACCAGGTTTGCCCTTCGCCCACCAAATCCGCCGCCGCCGCAAAGTCACCCGTTGCCGCCGAGGAGGAAAATGGGTTCGACATCATGCCTTTGATTTTTTGCATCAAAATGGGCGAGATGATTTCCTGTTTTTCTGGAATGCAGAGGTGTATGAGGTCCAACTCGCCAGGAAGCGCCATCAGCTTGCCAAGCGCGATCCCGTCTAAGCTTTCCGGCCAATAGCGCACCACGATCACCCGTTGATGCACTGGATTGGGGGTGGTGGTGCAAATGTCGCCTGTGCTGTGGAACTGCAAATCCGCCGCAGGCAACGAGCCTGACAGATTGCGCGAAAGCTGCGGGAGATCGTGGCGCAGATCGCCCGAGACCAAGAAATTGACAAAGGCGGTCAGGGGGCACGGCCCTTCGCTTTCTGCCGTCAACACCCGCGCCCGATAGGGTGAGAGCATCGGCAATGCCAGTGATACCGCCCGATCTAAGTCGCGCAGGGACTTCCCCGACAGGACCGCGTACCAATGGATAGAAAAAGACTTAGAAAATAGAGTGCTTTCGGCTTCGCCGATTTCTTGCAAGACCGCGCTTGGCCACTGGGCATCATGGACCACGGCGCGTTCGCGTTTGACGCCCAACCAGCGCACCGCCACCCCAAGCGGCCCCAATTGATTAAGCAATTGGGTACGCCCGGCCAGCAGGGACACTTGTTCCTCAAACGGCTTTGTCTCGTAGCTTTCGCCCAGCAGTTCAATCACCCGCATTAGGGTGTCGGACTTGCTGACCACCGTTTGCCCATCGGCCTGGATATGGTCGAGGCTGATTTCATCGGCCAGCCAATCAACCTCGACTGACCCTAAGGCCAAGCGTCGCGCCGCAGGCACCACCAAGCCCGCCCCTACCGTGGCAAGACTAAGAGCGGTTGCGGCAAAGGGCCAGAGCGTCTCAGGCATAGCGTGCCTCCTTCGCGCCAGTGTTGGTGTTGGTGTTGGTGTTGGTGGTGTCTTTGGGATTGCCGGCAATCAAGGTTCGCGCAGACCGCCGCCGCCAAAACTGCCCGGTGCTCAGCCAAACGGTTTCCACATGCGGATCTTTCCGCCCAATGCGGAACGCCAGGGCCACGGCAAAAACAGCCCCGCCGATCATGCCGATATAGCCAATTTTCACCCAGCCATTGACGAACAGAACAGCAAAGGGGGTCATGCACACCGTAAGAGCCAACATGGTGAGCCGAGGCGGCAGGCCAAAAATCGTGAGTGGCAATTGGGTATGGGTAAAGACGGCGGCGCGCGCTTTCATGGGCTTATTGCCCCAGCAGGGTGTAGACCATTTCCGGCCCGAAGATGATGATGATCCCGGCCAGAACGAGGAGCGCGGCGCTTTTCAGCTCAAACTTTTGCATAATCGCCATAGCGATCCCAAAGGCCACAACCGCGCCACCAATCAGAATGCCACCTAGCTTAATTAAGCCTGCGGTGGTGTCCTCGACCACGCCAACGCCGCTATTCACCCAATCGGCCTTGCCCCCAGCAGCCAAGGCCATGCCCGCAGCCAGTGTGACAACGCCAATGACCAAGGCTCCAAGGCTGAGTTTTCGTGTTAGTTTCATTGCTCTTTTCTCTCGGTTTCTAAATACGATTGAGGATCAAAAATTCGCAGACCAACGCTTGCCGCCCAGCCAAACAGCAAGCTTGCTGAGATGCTGTGAACGCTCAGTTCGCCCGCTTCAATGCGGCGCAAGTGTCGGACTGAAATCCCTAAACGGGCGGCAAGCTCTTTTTGCGACAGCTTCAGGTCTTTGCGCCGTCGCTCCAGCAGTCCTAGCAGGGCGATGAAGTCTTGCGACCAAGTGCCCCCTGAGAGCCTTGTGCTGGCTTCCCCCGCGTCCGATAAGCTCGTATTCCCCAGCGCACCAGGGGCGGAAGGCTCCACTTGAGCAGGTATCCTAGCCCCACCGCCGTAAGAAGAGCTGCGGTTGCTATCAGGCCAGCCATCACCGCCACCAGGCCGAGGGCATCGGTGATCATGTCGGTCGTTGGATCTTGGTACATGAGTGTTCCCTTCTCTCATCAGCGCAGCAGGAACCAGATCAGGCCAACACTGCCCAAGCACACCAGCCACGAGGACAGCGTGAGTGCCAGCATGACCCGCAGGTGCTTTTTGGTGGTTGTCTGAAAGGCTTCCATAGCCATGCCTTGACGCTCGACCAACGCCATAGCGTTGTTAAGGCCAGCCCGCACGGTCTTGTCTTTCAGCGTTTCTAGCGCCTCGTTCACCGCATGGACGGTGCTGCTCGCCGTGGACTTAATCGCTGCCTCAATCGCCTTATCGTGGGCCGATAAAAGCCGCTGGTAGTCCTCCAGCATGCGTGTGTGCAGGGTGACGAACATTAAAATCGGGTCATCACTGGGGATTGAAACGCCGTGCTTTCGGTGCAAAAGCGCCGAGGCATCTTCTGGCGAAAGATTCCCCAACTCAGCCATGATCCGCGCCCCACGATCCATAACCTGGCTGGCGGCTCCCGGTGGCGCTGGTTCAGGACCAGCGGCGCTTTCCTGTTCAGCGAAAACCTCGCCGGTAACAGGATCAATAAACGGCCCGCCCATCACACACGCGCCCCGGTGAGTTGGTCAGTAAGATCCCGCCAGACCATCTTGAGCCGCTGTTTGGCCACGATGTTGGTATCAGGACCATTGATGCGCTCATCAAAGGTTTGGCGTGCGGTCATCATGGCTTCTAGGTCAAAGCCAAAGGTTTCCTTTTTCAACTCAGGCAGCGTGATACAGGCAAAGATGCGATGCCTGTTCTTTTCGTACACAAGCGATTGCTCAAAGGTTTTGCCGTTCCGACCCGGCTCGCCAAAGTACCCATTGGACCAAATCACCATTTCCACATCGGGGAAATATTCGGCCAGGACGGCAAAGCTGTTCACGGTGTCAGATTGCGAGGCCCCGCCCGTGATGACCACATGGAACCGCACCGAGTGCCCCATGTCAGCCAGCAGAGCAATGATTTCATTGGTGCGGATATAGCTACACAACGCCCCAAACGAGGACGACCCCACATCAATCACCGCCGCTTCGGCAGTTGAGGCGGCAATCTCTTCAATGAGCTGGTCAAAGGCCCGTTGGTTTATCTCGTCCCCATAGGCGAGAAAGATGGGCTTGGCGTCAAAGGCCTTAAATGCCGAGTAACTCGGGTTGTTACTATCGGCATCAATGCTCAAAACCTCACGGTCTTTGGCAAGGTACTGGGTCAAATAAGCGGCAACAGCGGTTTTCCCAACACCACCCTTGCCCTGCAAAACAAAATTCAATTTCATGGTCATGATCCCCAATATTGCTCGTCGCTTCCCATCCCCGCCCGTGGGAGCGCCTTGGTATCCAAGGACGAGCGCGACCGCGCCACCTCCCTAGATGACGCCTCAGAGGAAGGCCGCGTGTCTGATGACTGCTTTTGTGTGACTGGTAAGTTTGGCTTTGGCTTTGGCAAAGCCTTAACCGAGGCCTTCGTTAAGGCCCTCGGCGCAGACGCAAAACGCCCGGCTTGCTCGGGTTCGGCAAGCCAGGCGCGTACTGTGCGATGGAAAGTACGCTTGCTCGCAAGCAAGCCCCTTTCATTTTTTAGGTGCAAGAAAATACGGCTCTGGGTCAAGCCACCGCTCAGGAGATCAACAATCTCCTGATGGTGTTTCTCGACTTCAATTTTTCCTTGTCCCCAAGAAAACCGCATGTATCATGCCCCCTATAGTCTTGATTTCTTTCATCAAGACTCGGGGGTAGGTGAAAACGGCCAAATCACTCTAAGAAAGGCGCGCAGAGCCCAAGAGCGCCTGGGTTTGTTGTTGAAATTGTGCTGCGTCAAAGCGGGCTTCGCGGGTTAGGCCAATCTGGGCGGCGGTTTTCAAGATGGCCGGATGGATTTCCGGCCCGTCTTTGCCGCCGACTGAAAAATGCGGCCGCAACCACACAGCATGCGCCAGTTGATCAATAAGGCCGAGCAGGCGAAAACAGACCGCCAGCCCATGCAGGTCATCTAACCCCACCGAACGATCCACCGCCAAAGCCCAACAGGCGGCATCGCGGTCGGCAAAATGAATGGCGGTTTCTTCACCGTCGGGGCGTTCAAAGATGATGCCTTGCGGTGTTGGCGAATAGTCGCCAGGGCTGGCGTCTAAGGCCATGGTGGCGGCCTGGGTTGCCGCCTGCCAAGCATCAATCAAATCAGCGACCTCGATTGGCGGTAATTCTTCGGGCGGGATCGGCACATGCAAAAAAGCATCGGTAGTTTTTTGCCACGATTCACCAGCCTGAGGGTGGCGGGCAGAAGACTTTGGCATCAGCGCTTAAACCTTTTCCCAGGCGCAAGACAGGCTTAACTCGCCAGCGGTGTTAACGACGGTGGCGATGCAACGATCAGCGGCTTGCGGCGGGATGTTGACAGCCAAGCGCACCATATATTGCGCTCCTGACCCGACCGGAAGGCGGGTGGCGTTTAGGCGCACGATATTGGCCTGATATTGTTCGAATACTTCGGCTAAGCGGGCAATCAGTCCCGGACGGTCGCCACCAGAAAGCGTCAGGCGGTGAGTGATCTGCGCGCTGGCGCCGGTGGCAGCGCCAAATTCAAACGGCTCAACCGAAATCCGCGCCCCTTGTGTTTGCGGCAGGCTGCTTAGGGCTTGCTTGATTTCGCTGATCGAAACATCTGCCGGAATTTCGCTGATCGCTGACCATTCGGCAGCTTCGCCCAATACAGCAAAGGTGGTATCGCCGAGCGAGGCCCCCAGATCAAACAATGCCCCGGCGACGGCGGCAACAAAGCCGGTGCGATCAGGGGCGAGTAGGGTGATGAGGATGGTGGAGGGCGCAGGTTGGGTCATGGGCAGAGTACCGAACGAGAGTGGGGGAGAACGATTGGCCCCTATCATCGGGCGTCATAGATGGCCTTGTAAAGAGCCCCAGCGGTGCGGGTGGCGTTAATAACCCATCGCCAATCTTCATCACTTAGGGGGGCGGCGTCAAAGGCTTTGAGAACGGTTTGTAAGGTGGTGCTGCTTTCAGCCTTGCGGAAAAAGAACGATGTCTGCGAGGGCTTGAGCGAGAGACACTGAAAGACTTTAGTAGAATAGTTGGTACCAAAGCTGCGTGAAATGGACTCAACTGCCGCCGCAATCGCTAAGCGCGCTGCCGGTGATCGGCTGGCGATATAGTGATTATAGGCAACGTAGGCTTGGGTTTCGGTGATCGGGAACGAATGTCGTGGGTCTGGTCCAGTAAAACCAGTTGCTTCGAGATCGTTGAGAATCCAGCGCCAATGGTCTGCTCCTTCGATCGCATTGCGGAGTAACAGGTCGCGGACCGATGCTTGTTCAGCAGGGCAGTGGGCGGCGGCTAGCGATGACGCCGACGGTGCTTCGTAGGAATTATGGAACATGGATAAAAGCAAAAGATGATAGTCGGCAACGGTAAAGGCACCATTGAGGATACGCAACGCTGTCGCATTATCGGGAAAAGCAATGGTCGTTGCGTTGACAGAGTCGATAAAGTCCTGCCGGAAACTCATAAATCGGGTCCACCATGGATTGAGGGTGTCGTTATGGTAACAGAGCTTGCGGAGGGGAACAGCCAAAAATGTAATTTTATCAGTATACTTCAACATAATGGCCGAATAAATGGGAGGAGATAAAGGGTGCGAAAAACCTATTTCAATCGGGAAGATAACAAAGATACATTGTGGATACAAAGAGATCACAAATTAGTAAAATCGTTAAAAAAGTATAAAGGTGTCCTTAACGTGGTTGAAAACACTGTTGGGAAGAGTACCATAAAACAGGGAAGGAAATCGTGATTCGCATGCCCTGAGCCTAAGGTGATTAGGGGAGTTGTCCGAATGGACAGGTTTTGTGAAACATGAATATCCTGTATCAAGATGATCCTCTAAGCTGTCGTGGTTACATGATTATTTGATGGTTTTTAGTGGCTTTGGGATTGCTTTTTAAATCCAGAGTGCTTAGGAAAAGGACCCTCTTGGTGGGGGTGTGTTGGCTTTGGTCTATCGATTCAATCGCACGACAACGTGCTTTATGATCGTAACGGCGAAAAAGGAAATACGATCCACAGAAGTAGCCGCGCTGCCGCCTGTATAATGTTTTGGGCAGTGCAACCCTTGGATTTTTAACGGGAGAGGCAGTGTTATGAGCCTCAAGGTGTCACAGGCTCCGGTTGCCATTGGCTCCGCTTCACGGGCGGCGGCTATCAACCATGCTGCACCGACGGATCTCTTTCGTCAGGTCGCGGGCATGTCCGGTGCCATGGCATCTGGTCCCGAAGATGAATCTTTGCGGTTTGGCGAAAATTGGGATGGCCTTTATCAGTCTAACGATAAACCGACGAAGAAAACCGGACGCTCGGCGTTAGAGCATGTTCGGTTTGGTGATATTATCACCACCGAAGAGGTTTCTATGACGCTGGTGTCTTATCAGGCAATGAACGATCTCTCGACCATGACCCCCTTGCGGACGGGGGCTATGCTTTATGAAAATTCCATGCGCGCGATCACCAATAATGGAACCATGCGCCCGCGCGGCGGTAACGTCAGCCGCTTGCTTTAGGGCGTTTAAGAAATGCTCTTATCGTAAGGCGCTGAGAATTTCATCTGCTCGGAGCTTTTTCAAAGTTTTGTCGATTTCACATAAAAAGGCCGCTCGCCCGGTTGGGGGGAGCGGCCTTTTTATGTGTTTCAGAGCGTGTTTCGGGCTCTTGCGGTCACATGACGGACTCTATTTTTGTACACGCAAACCCGTCAGGTCTCTATTTTGGGATTACTTTTTCTTCCAGCCGCCACCCTCATCGATAAAAAGGCCGCTTGGTGTTTTATCAATCAGCTTACGGCCAACAATGGCCTGTACGGCCTGAACCGATGTGCCATTGCTGGTGGCAATGGATCGGTATTTTTCTAGCCGCTCATTGTTGATACGTTCAATCATCGCGGCGATATCGGCAGAAACGGTACGTCCTGGCGCGCCTAACAGGCCGTCGGCGCGTTCGCCAACAAGGCCTTGCGCTTTGGCGGTTTCCAGGCTTTGCGCGTTGGCGGGCTGGGAAAAAATAAGTCCGCTAGCAAGAACCGTCAAGACAACGGCTGCCATGCGCATGAAACGGGAAGACATGGAGAATAGGCCGGATGTCACGGGCAGGGCCCTCCTTGCGGGTTATTCTGAGGTCATACTGTTAATACAGAGCCAAAGCGGTCTTTGTTCTGTATGCAAATGCGGTGTTGCAGATAAGATATTGACTCAGTATTTGCGTCAAAATAGCTCTTGGTTTTGCTTTAGCAGCGTATCCACATCGCGTTCAACTTTAATGCGGACTTCTTGTTCGATTTTGATGTTTAGATTGATGACAATTGGCTTGTCGGGGGCTTCTAGGCGCACTGTGGGCTGGCAGGCTGCGGTTGACAGCGCCACAATGAACACCCCACCGAGAGCCGCGAGGGGCCACGCCCGGCGCGAAAGCCGTGCTGCACGGGCAAGGGTAGCAGTCATTCGCATGCTCCTGTTTATACAAAAAACCGAGGACCTTATTATTTTAACAAGCGCTGGCCCCCTTACCTTACTTGGCCCAGCTCATGCGATAAATCAATGTCATGATGACGGCAACCAGCGAAAAGAGCATAGCATCAACCAAGGCTGCTGCCATCCCTTGGCCTAAAACAAGACCATCAAGAAGGGCGATGAGTAAGGCACAGGCCAGGGTGGGCAGGGCAGCCCACCAGCTGGCAAGAGGACGGCGGAAAAACAGCAGCGTTATCAGAAAGACTGCAAAGCCCAAGACGATTTCGGTCGCGTCGCTGCCCAGGGGGATTGCGCCCCAGATGGTGCTTTTAAAGGTACTGTACATAGTCTATCCGCTTTCTGCGATGGCGATGGAACTCGTTTATAGCAATTCTTTAGGGTGCAGGATTAGGGATTGTCTGATGGGCTTCTTGGATTTCTTCGATGCAATTAATGCTGAGGCTCATATCTTGCGCCGATAGGGACATTTCTAGCTGCTTGGGCGTGGTGGCACCAATGATCGCCGAGGCGACAAAGGGCTGATGGCAGGCAAAGGCAAGGGCCATTTGCGCTGGATCCAGGCCATGGCGGCGGGCGATTTGCACATACCGTTCGGCGGCAAGCAAGGCTTGAGGCTTGGTATAGCGGGTAAAGCGTTCGGGCCATAAAACCCGGCGAGAATTAACCGGCAGGGCGCCGTTTTCGTACTTTCCTGTCAAGATCCCCGCCGCCAGAGGGGCATAGCCAAGCAAGGGCACGTCTTCGCGGATGGCCATCTCGGCAAGGCCAACTTCGAAGGTTCGATTAACGAGGCTGTAGGGATTTTGAATAGCCGCCATACGCGGCAACGAAGAGTCTTGTTCGGCTAATTTTAGATAGCTATGCAGGCCCCAGGGTGTTTCGTTGGACACCCCAATATGACGGATTTTACCGGCCTGGACCTGCTGGCCAAGGGCATAGAGTGTTTCGGCCAAATCAGGAAACGTATCGTTGGGATTGTGTCGATAGCCCAAGCGACCAAAGGTGTTGGTCTCTCGGTCGGGCCAATGCAGATAATAAAGGTCGATATAATCGGTTTGCAGGCGCTTTAACGACCCGTCGACAGCGGCGGCGATGTTGGGCGTATCCAAAACCCGTTTGGGGCCACGGATCCATTCCATGCCTCCATGGCCTGCGACTTTGCTGGCAATGATTACCCGGTCGCGGTTGCCGCGTGCTTTTAACCAAGTGCCGATAATTTCTTCACTGCGCCCCTGAGTTTCGGCCCGTGGTGCGATGGGATACATCTCTGCAACATCAAGCGACGTTACCCCATTGGCAACGGCGATATCTAATAATGCATGCGATTGGGCTTCAGTATTTTGCTCCCCAAAGGTCATGGTGCCCAAGGTGATCGAGCTGACCTCAATCGGGGTTCTGCCGGTGCGGTGGCCCAGGGTAAAGGTGCGCATGGAATACTCCTTAAATGATAGATTTCCTGTCGTAATCACAGATTGTAAAACGGCAAGAGTATGACCGGCATCTAGGGTGTTGCCGAGCAAAAAACAATCGGGTTGATCGGTGAATAATGCCAAAAAATAAGCCGCGTCGGCGGTGGGGAGGCGCCGTCAATGGCATTTACTGCCTTAGTATCCTCGGAAAAGGGGATCTTTGTTGCGGTGCATTACGCTGTTAGGTCAATTTACCCGCCAATTTATTATGGGTAAAATAGCCCATACGTTGCCGGATCGCCCTTTGGGAAGGAGGCTGTTATGTCCACCCTTGTATCGCCTGTAAGCATGCCGACCACCCGTGCAAAACGTGCGTTGTACCGTGTTTGTTGGATGTCGGTTGTTGGTAAAGCTGGGGGGCAGGGTTTGCCGTTACCCCGCCATGTGGCCGAGTTTATTGCCCATGACGAAGCCTTGGCTCATCCCTTGCGGACCTATTGGCTGGAAGAATGTGGCCCCAATGCTGGCGGCTCATCGTTGGCGGAGGCCAGCGCTGAATTAAAGCGCTCGTTATGCTAGCGCTTTAGGCAGAAAGGCCCGCTTTCGCGGGTTTCTTGGGCCTTAATGGTGGGCAGGCACTTGATTAGATGGCCAAGATGTGGGACCAACTGCCTCTTAACCGATGATGGCAGGATTGGAATTTGCACCATGGCTCCTTCGCCCCCGCTGCTGACTTTGCGCGATATCCGTTTGGGCTTTGGTGGAAACCCATTGTTCACCGGCGTTGATTGTTCGGTAGGACGTGGCGACCGTATCTGTTTGGTCGGGCGCAATGGTTCGGGTAAGTCAACGTTGCTGAAAATTATGGCTGGTTTGGTTGATGCCGAAGACGGCGAACGGTTTTTCCAGCCTGGTGTTAGTATTGCCTATTTGCCGCAGGAACCCGACCCTTCGGGCTATGCCACTGTGCATGATTACGTTGCTAGCGGTTTGGGCGACGATCAGCTAGAGCAGCTGCATAAGGTCGATATCTTGCTCGACGAAGTTGCCCTCGACCCCTTGGCCGATCCGATGACCCTTTCGGGGGGTGAAAAACGGCGGGCGGCTTTGTCGCAAATTTTGGTCGCAGCTCCTGATATTATCTTGCTCGACGAACCAACCAACCATTTGGATATGCCAACCATTCAGTGGCTGGAAGAAAAGCTATTGGCCTATCGTGGTGGATTTGTGCTGATTTCCCACGATAGGGCGTTTCTCTCTAAACTGGCGACCAATATTCTGGAGCTAGACCGTGGCCAGCTAGGGCGCTACCCCGGCAAGTACGAAGAGTATCAGGCTCGTAAGCAGCACGAGCTTGAAGTAGAGGCGCGGGAGAACGCCGAATTTGATAAAAAACTTGCCCAGGAAGAAGCCTGGATTCGTCAGGGCGTTAAAGCACGGCGTACCCGCAACGAAGGCCGGGTTCGAGCGCTCGAGGCAATGCGTAACGAGCGTAGCCAGCGCCGCGAGCGTCAAGGCAATGCCAACCTGACGGTGGATCGCGGTGAGCGTACCGGCAAGCGCGTTGTGGAGCTGCAAGGTGTCACCCAACGGTTTGGCGATGAGGTGGTACTGCGCGATATCAATCTTGAGGTACTGCGCGGTGACCGTATTGGCTTCCTGGGGCGCAACGGTGCGG
>CEGD01001150.1_pt1 | contig 11990 bp, 10 predicted proteins | sample 306751 | NCBI WGS metagenome assembly CEGD01 (sample SAMEA2755657, study PRJEB7226) | microbial mat metagenome | biome: microbial mat; feature: hypersaline; material: grass silage | place: USA | collected 2014-02-19 | depth 0 m
CTTGAGTGGTCGCATTGTGTCGATGGAGAGGGGGCGTCCACCACATCGGAGGACGCCCCTTTTTCTATGGGCCATAGGCGACCATGCGGCGTAGCCCTTCGAGCTTGGCGATCACCGCCGGGGATAGCACAAACGGATAGAGATGCTGTAAACCCATAGCAGCATTAAGGGCATTAAGCGCCAATGACAGCTCAACCCAGGCTTTGGTCAAGACTTCCATCGGGCGATGCAGGAGCACGGGGATCAAGCCATCAGCGGCGGGGCCACTGGCATGGTCCAGGCCCACGGTATGCGGTCTGATCAGGCCGTAGGAAAGGGCGGTTTCTAAACCATCAAGGATATGGAACAGGTGCGCCCAGGTCTCGGCAAAATCTTCCCAGGGGTGGGCGCTGGCATAGGCCGATACGTGCTGTTCGCTCCAATTGCCGCGCGGGCCTTGGAAATAGTAGTGGTCCAGAGCCTGGGAATAGTCGGCGCGTTCATCGCCAAAAAGCTGGCGGATGATGTTCAAGGCGTCAGCGCGTGGCCTGATCAGGCAATCCCAATAAAAATGCCCAATCTCGTGACGGAAATGTCCGGTGAGGGTGCGAATGGGCTCGTCCATGGCTTGGCGGCGGGCGGCACGGGTGACGGCGTCGGCTTCACCGATGTTGACGGTAATCACGCCGTGGGTGTGGCCGGTCAAAACCGGCGGTCCCGATGGCAGATACCCCGGCGGCGGGATCGGGTCGCCTTTGAGATGAAATTCCGGTGCAATCGGTGCTTCGCCCCATAGCGGCAGACGCAAGGCCAGCAGGAGGCGGAACAGGGCGCGTTTTGCTTGTTCGAGATCAATCCACCGTTGCCGATTGCCCTGCACCGAAAGGTCGGGGATCACGGTCGTATGGCGGCAAGATGTGCAATAGCCGGGTGTGTTATCGGGTGTGTTATCGGGGGTGTTAATGGGGGTGTTAATGGGAGTATCGGGTGAGTACAACCAATTGCACTGAATTTCCTGGCGGTTGGCGCAGGTTTTACCGCCTGAGGGAGTTTGTCCTTGCGGGGTGATGGCCTCGAACCCGCGTCTGGGATGATATCCCAGTTGGGCACCGCAATGGAGGCACGCCAAGTTGTGAAACCAGATTTCAGAACGGCAAGACGGGCAAGAAAAGCGGATCATGCAAAGCTCATATGGCAGCAGGGCAAGGCGAGGCCCTTAAAAACGCGCAGCGTCGCGTCCCGAGCACTCTGAAACAGGTTTGAATCACATGGCGTGGCCCGTATCCAAAGTCCACCACCTGCTCCGCCGGGTATCTCAGGGCGGGGCAGGCTCTGTGGTTTAGCGTGTCGGTGATCCTAGCACGTTTCGGAGCCGATACCCTGGCCAGAGATCGGGGAGGCTTGATTTATACGATACCGCTTTTGCTTTCAGGCGCGTTTACTCTAACCGCGCGTTAGGATCCCTGTATTATAAAGCTTAACCGTTAGCCCGCCGTGGGAAACAGGGGCGCTGGTGCTGGCGAACGGTAACCCTGTTGCCTTGGCGAGGCTGTCTTCGCTGGTGATCAGGCCAACGCGCCAACCGCCAAAGCGGGCGCTTAGCGTGCGGCCCAAGGTGCGATAGAGCGGCAAAAGCTGCTTTTTGTCGCCCAGGCGCTCGCCGTAGGGGGGGTTGATCATCACCAATCCGCAGGGGCCCGCTGGTGGGAAAAGGTCGCCGATGGCGCGTTCGCTAAAGTCGCAATAGGCGCTGACGCCTGCGCGTTCGGCGTTAGCTTGGCTCATGCGGACCGCACCTGCATCGCGGTCACTGCCGTAAAAGCGGACCGTGGGCGTAGCGATGCTTTCGTGGCTCTGCATCTGTTTCCAGGCGTCGGCATCAAAGGGAACCAGGTGTTCGAAGGCAAAAGACCGCGAACGACCGGGGTTCAGACCGATGGCAATTTCGGCGGCTTCGATGGTAAAGGTCCCCGAACCACACATGGGGTCAACAATCGGCTCGGCGCCGGTAAAGCCGCTTTGGCGCAGGAACAGGGCTGCCAGGGTTTCGCGCAACGGGGCTTTGTTGACGGCTTCTTTGTGGTTGCGTTTGTGCAGGGGCTCGCCGCTGCTGTCGATGCTGACCGTACAGAGGTCATCATCCATACGGATTTTCACGCAAAGCTCGGCTTCGGCAGAAATGGTAATGCCCATTTCTTCTTCGAGGGCGCGGGCAAAGCGCTCTTTGATGGCTCCGGCATGATAAATGCGCGATTTTTTGCTGCTGACGGCGTCAATGCGCACCGGCACGTCGGGGCGGAGAATCTCTGCCCACGGCAGGCGGCGGCAGCGCTTGTCGAGCTGGGCCAGATGCATGGCATGAAAGGCACCAATGCGGACCAGCACCCGGCTGGCCCCACGGAGCATAAGGTTGGCGCGCCAAACTTGCCCCCAATCGCCTTGGATCGTCACCCCGCCAAGCACAGGTGTCGGTTGTGCAAAGCCCTTTTCCTGGGCTTCGGCGCAAAGGGCGGATTCCAAGCCGGGGAAGGCGACCAGGAAGATTTCGAAATCATGGTTTGAGCTCATGCCCTTTGCTTATCGCGAAGCGGGGCGGGCGTCTAGAGCTTTAGCAGCCTGACAGGGCGAGATTTCGATTGGGCGTTGATCGCTGTCTGCGCGGTTTGCCCATTTGGCTAGCGGTGCGCACTGCTGATCGGCGCAGAGCATCGCCGGGGCGGCAAAGTCGCTGTCGGGTAAAACCAGACTCGGGCGTGGGGTGGTCGGGGGTTGATAGACGTACCAGCCCTCAACCAGCCGCGCATCGGCGGGTGGTTCCATACCGGCGCCGCTGCCGCGAATACGGGCGAGGCCTGCGACCAACCCTTGGTCGGTGGCGGTCCAGTGTTCTTCCCAGCGGATTTTTTCCACCGAATGCACCCACCACAGGGTGATGGTCGAGGCGGGGAGCGGCGTGACCGCTCCCCCACCCAGCACGCCAACGCAAACGGCGAGGGCTGCCGACAGGCTCATGCGCTGGCCTTGGCGCGGCGGGTGAGCACCCATTGCCAAACGATAAAGGCGATTGCCAAGGCAAAGCCAATTTCATCGGTGGCAGGCAGGGCGACAACCAACACCAGGGCAGCAGCGGCGGCCCAGATGCGTTCAAGCCAAGAAAGGGGCCGGGTCAGATAGCCGATGGAGGCCGCGCCCCATAAGCCAACGGACAAAACGGCCTTGATCAAGACATAGATGACGGCGGGGATATAGCCGATTTCGTCGGCCAAAGGCCCACCGTCTTGCAGCATCAAGGCTGGCGTATAGACCGCCATAAACGGCACCACAAATCCAGCAACGGCGATACGCAGGCAGTTGATGCCGATCTTTAACCCTGGAGCACGGGCAATCGGCGAGGCTGCAAAGGCCGCCAGGGCCACCGGCGGCGTCAGGTCAGCCAGGATGCCAAAGTAAAAGACGAACATATGGCTGACGATCAGCGGCACGCCGAGGTTTTCCAAGGCCGGGCCAACCAAAGACGAGGTGATGATGTAGTTGGGAATGGTTGGAATCCCCATTCCCAGCACCAAACAGGCGCCCATGGTCATCAGCAACGACAAAAACAGGCTGTCGGCGCCGACTTCGACGATCATGCGGGTAAAGTTGGTGGCGGCCCCGGTTAGGGTCATGGTGCCAATAATCACCCCCACCAAGGCGCAGGCAACGGCGACCGGCAGGGCATTGCGGGCACCCTCGGCCATTGCTTCGACCATCATGGTGATGGTCTTTTTTCCGCCTTTAACCGCCATCAAACCAGCAACGAGGACGGCGATAATGGCAAAAATGGCATCAATGCCAAAGGCGCGGTTGCCCAGGGCGGCAAGGCCACCAACGACAATCCAAAAGGCAACCCGCAGGATCAGCGGCCCCATTTGGGCGCTGAGGGCTTTGCCGCTGATGAGAATGGCGGTAAAGGCCAAGCCTGCCGTGCCGGCGAATAAAGGCGTATAGCCCATGAACAGCAGGCCAATCAGCACCACCAGCGGCAGGGCCAGCGGCCAGCCTTTGGCCAGGGCTTTGCGCACGCTGGGCAGTTCATTCTTGGGGACACCCATCAGGCCCAAGCGACCGGCTTCGAGGTGCACCATCCAAAAGGCAGTGCCGAAATAGAGGATCGCCGGAATGATGGCGGCGCGAATAACCTCGGTATAGGGAATGTTGAGGGTTTCAGCCATGATGAAGGCAACGGCCCCCATCACCGGCGGCATGATCTGCCCGCCCATTGATGCGGTGGCTTCGACGGCACCGGCAAAGGCAGGCTTAAAGCCCATGCGGATCATCAGCGGAATGGTGAACTGGCCGGTGGTGACAACGTTGGCCACGCCCGATCCGTTAACCGTTCCCATCATTGCCGACGACACCACGGCCACCTTGGCCGGGCCGCCACGGCTGCCACCGACGGAGCCAATAGCGACATCGGTAAACAAGGTAACAATGCCTGCGCGTTCGAGGAACGAGCCAAAGACAATGAACAAAAAGATATAGGTAGCCGAGACATAGGTCGGGATGCCAAAGATCCCTTCGGTGCCCAGATACATCTGGTCCACCACCTGATCAAAGCCATAACCGCGATGGTTCAGCGGTGAAGGCAGATACTGCCCCAGCAGGGCATAGGCCAAAAAGCAGGCGCAGATGCTTGGCAATGCCAGGCCCATCATGCGCCGGGCGGCTTCAAAGACCAAAACCACCATCATCGAGCCGACCACCAGATCGGTGGTCGAAGGCATGCCCGAATTGAGGATAATGTCAGCCTCATAGACCCAGTGATAAAAGGCCAGGGCAAAGCCGAACAAGCCCAGACCCCAATCGCGCCAGACCCGCCAGCCTTGTTTTTCGTGCAAACGGGCGGTCAAAATAAAGGTCAGCAGCAGCACAAAGCCCACATGCATCGAGCGCATGACGATAGAGGGCAACGGCGAATAGGCCGCCATGGCGATTTGCCAGGCTGAAAAGAACACTGCAAGAAGGAAGATAAATTTTCCAACCGGCGAAACACGTTCGCCAAGGGTAATGTGGCTGCCTTCCCCGTCGTTAATGGGGGGGCTAGCATCGCTCACCGCAGATGACTGAGACATACTTGGAAGGCTCCTGGGGGGTCCTTTTGGGGACCTTGGGATATCCAAAAACAACCCCCCGACCAGGGAAGGGCCGAAACATTCGGACCTATCAAGCCGGGGGGCGATACTGTTGGGGTGGTCTCCCGGTGCCTTATGGCAAAGGGGGATGGGTGATTATTTAATCACGCCAACTTCACGGTAGTACTTTTCGGCGCCCGGATGCAGGGGCAGCGGTAGGCCGTTGGTGGCATCGGCTAAGACAATGCCTTTGGCGGCGGAATGGGCCGACAGCAGGTCTGCGTGGTGCTCATACATCGCCTTGGTCATCTGGTAGACCAGATCATCGGGCAGGTCCGCGCTGGTCACCAGGATATTGCGGATGGCAACGGTGGCTACGTCTTGGGTGACGCCATCATAGGTGCCCGCCGGAACCGGAGTGGAGATGAACACCGCTTCGCCAATGGCATCAACGACGTCTTTGGGGACGCTGACGATGGTGATCGGGGTGGTCGAGGCCAGATCGCGGATAGCCGACACGCCCAAGCCAGCCGACAACAACGTTGCATCCAGCTGACGGTTTTTCATCAGCTCGACGCTTTCACCAAACGACAGATATTCAGTCTTGGAGAAATCATCATAGCTCATGCCAGCGGCAGCAAAAATCTTGCGGGCGTTGAGTTCGGTGCCCGATTTGGGGGCGCCAACGGAAACGCGCTTACCTTTTAGGTCGGCCAGGCTGGTGATGCCGCTGTCGGCGCGGGCAACAATTTGGATGTAGTTCGGATAGATGGCGGCAATGGCGCGCAGCTTATCGAGCTTTTCGCTAAAGCCCGCGTCAGCATCGGCGTTCCAGGCCCCAGAAACGGAATCGCCCAGGGCAAGACCGACTTCGCCACGGCCACGCTGAATCAGATTCAGGTTTTCGACGCTGGCTTTGGTCGATTGCACGCTGGTGCGTACGTCAGGGATGTTGTCGGCATAGATTTTGGACAAGGCAACACCAAGGGGATAGTAAACCCCGGTCGAGCCGCCGGTCAGCACGGTGACAAAAGTCTCGGCTTTGGCAGGCAGGGTCGCAAGGCCAACGGCAGCGGCGGTCAAGGCGCCGAGCAAAAAGGTTTTCATCGAAAAAATATCCTCCCGAGGGGGTGATCACGTTTTTTTGGAGAGCGCTAGAAAGGTAAGCTCCGGGCTCCCGGCGGTGGTGGCTGTATCGTTCCAGTGTTCCTAGGTGGGAATTGGTCAACAGCCACCGTTCCCCATAACAGTGGAGGGGACGAAGGAGTGAAGCCAGAACAATCTTGCTCTGAAAGCCATAACGTTATGCTATGGCTTTGGCGGCTGTATGCAATCAAAATTTGCCCTAATCCCCATATTGGTTGGCTGAGGGGGACAGCCAAGAGGGTAGAGCGATTTAATGTTCGCCTTTTGCGGAAAATGTCAGAGCAAGCGGTGGAGTGAAGGGGGCGAATCTGTGCTGATATTGTGCATCTTATACCTTAGTCCGTTCGTAGGCCATCACGCAGGTGATCGACCATCATGCGGACTTTGGCCGCCACATGGCGGCGTTCTGGGTAGACGGCCCATACCGCAGTATGCGGAGGCTGGTGCTCGGGTAAAAGGGAAACCAAGCGACCTTCGGCCAAGGCCGTAAGCACGTAATAGTCGGGGAGCTGGCACAGCCCAAAGCCACGCTGTGCCGCATCTAGAATTGCTGTGCCACTGTTGCAGCGCCATGGTCCCTGAGGGCGGAACAACCAATCACCGCCGTCAACTTGAAACACCCATTGATCGGTGGTGCCGATTAGGCAGCGGTGGGTGCGCAGCTCTGAGAGGCTATGGGGGGTGCCATAGCGTTCCAGATAGGTCGGGGCGGCACAAAGATACATCGCGCGTGGCGCTAACCGTGTGGCAATCAACCGCGATGGCGTCAGACGGCCCAGGCGAATGGCTAGGTCCAGGCCGTCTTGGATCAGGTCGCGGGATTGGTTGGTGAGCTGGATGTCAACCTGAAGCCGGGGATAGCGTTCAATAAAGTCATTGACCAGCGGCACCACAAAGCGTTCCCCGTAGGAAACAGCGCAGGTCATGCGCAACAGGCCTGTCGGCTCTTGTTGGAGGGATCTGAGCGAGGCGATGGCCTCGTCGCGGTCTTCGATCAAACGCAGGCAGCGACCATGGAAAACTTGGCCGATTTCCGTCAAATGAACCCGCCGCGTGGTGCGATCAAATAGGCGGGCTTGCAAGCGGTCTTCGAGCAGCGCCACCTGACGGCTGATATGGGATGACGAACAGCCCAGCCGTTTAGCGGCGGCGGTAAAGCTGCCGTGGTCGGCAACAGCGACAAATTCGTCGATCCCCTCCCAATCGGTCATAGGTCAGCCTCCGGGATTGCAGTCTTATTGGTGCGGCACGCACGAAATTACCGCCTATTTGCTCAGATTATCCCTAAATAGCAATAATGTCTTGTCGAACGCGCTCTTATCGTCCCCCCGTCTGCCGTGGCAAGGTGGCGCTTACCGTTATCGCCATTGAACTTTATCTGGAGGCTTCGGCCATGATTACCGCACGCGCTGCTGTTGCTTGGGAAGTGGGGAAACCCCTGGAAATCGAACAGGTTCAGGTGGCACCGCCGAAACAGGGTGAAGTGTTGGTCAAGGTGGTTGCCTCGGGTGTTTGCCACACCGACGCCTTTACCCTGTCGGGCGAAGATCCCGAAGGTATTTTCCCCGCCATTTTGGGCCATGAAGGCGCTGGTATCGTTGAAGCCATTGGCCCGGGTGTAACCTCGGTGGCGGTGGGGGATCATGTGATCCCGCTCTATACCCCGGAATGCGGCACGTGCAAATTCTGCCTGTCGGGGAAGACCAACCTGTGCCAAGCCATTCGCGCCACCCAGGGCAAGGGCCTGATGCCCGATGGCACCACGCGGTTTTCTGTCGGCGGCAAAGAGGTGTTCCACTACATGGGCACTTCGACCTTTTCCGAATATACGGTGTTGCCAGAAATTGCTTTGGCCAAGATTAACAAAGATGCACCGCTGGAAAAAGTTTGCCTGTTGGGCTGCGGTGTCACCACCGGCATGGGGGCGGTGATGAACACCGCTAAGGTCGAGCCCGGCTCGACGGTGGCGATTTTTGGTCTGGGGGGCATTGGTCTCTCGGCGATTATCGGGGCGGTGATGGCCAAGGCAGAGCGCATTATTGGCGTTGATATTAACACCGATAAGTTCGATATCGCCCGCAAGCTGGGGGCGACTGAATGCATTAACCCGCGTGATTTTGATCGCCCGATCCAAGATGTGTTGGTCGATATGACCGATGGCGGCGTTGACTATTCGTTTGAGTGCATTGGCAATGTTGATGTCATGCGTTCAGCGTTGGAATGCTGCCATAAAGGGTGGGGGGAATCAGTGATTATCGGCGTTGCCGGTGCGGGGCAAGAAATCAGCACCCGGCCTTTCCAGTTGGTCACGGGGCGTGTGTGGCGCGGGTCGGCTTTTGGCGGCGTGCGGGGCCGTTCCGAGCTGCCGGAATACGTTGAACGTTATATGAAAGGCGAGTTCGAGCTCGATACCTTTATCACCCACACCATGGGCTTAGACGAGATCAACACTGCCTTTGATCTGATGCACCAGGGCAAGAGCATTCGTTCTGTGATCTTGTTCGACCAATAGAGGAGGACAGGGCATGAATACCGACCTGACCCTGGTGAGTGCAAATAAGCAATTCGCCGGCTGGAATAAGCGTTATCGTCATTCTTCGACGGTGCTGGGTTGCGAGATGGTGTTCACCATCTTTTTGCCGCCGCAGGCGAGCCCGGAAACGCCGGTTCCAGTGCTTTACTGGTTATCTGGCCTGACCTGTAGCGACGAAAACTTTATTACCAAGGCTGGGGCGCAGCGTTTGGCGGCGGTGTTGGGAATGGCGATTGTCGCCCCCGACACCAGTCCGCGCGGCCCTGGTGTGCCCGACGATGGTGAAGGCGCGTATGATTTCGGTTTGGGGGCAGGGTTTTATGTCAATGCCACCCAACAGCCCTGGAACGAGCATTACCGCATGTATGATTATGTGGTTAGCGAGCTGCCTGATCTGATCGAGCGCTCGTTTCCTGTTAACGACAAGCGGTCTATTTCGGGGCATTCGATGGGGGGGCATGGGGCGCTGATTTGCGCTTTGCGCAATCCAGGACGCTATCGGTCGGTGTCGGCCTTTGCCCCGATTGTCAACCCATCGCGCTGCCCATGGGGCGAAAAGGCTTTGGGGGGATATTTGGGACAAGACCCGACAGTGTGGAAAGACTGGGATGCCTGCTGCTTGCTGGAAACAGCGAGCGAGCGTTTACCCTTGTTGATTGACCAAGGTGATAATGACGCCTTTCTGGAAGTGCAGCTTCGGCCCGAAATCCTGCACGAAGTTGCCACCCGTGTAGGGCATCCGCTGACGCTGCGGATGCAGGCAGGGTATAACCATAGCTATTATTTCATCGCCTCGTTCATTGATGATCATCTGCGGCATCATGCCTTGGCGCTGGGCTTGGTGGAGTAATATTTTCGGTATTTTTGAAGACGAAAAATGCCAAAGAGGTTTCTTTTATAATAAAATATGGCATCGCAGAGGTCGTTTTCTGCGATGCCATATTTATTTTAAGGAATTTTACTCTAAATACGCATAGATTTTACTTGTTACCGACAACACAGTTATAGTCTGCATCCAAGGATGTCATTAGCGTCGACTGCGGATTGGTAAACTTCAGATCCAAGCTGAATAGCACGCGGGTGATGCCCAGCGGTTGCAGCGCGGCCGGAATGTCGGTGGCCATAAAGGAATAAGAATTGCTCAGGCCCAGAGTGAACATCGGCACCGGGGTCTTATCAATGGTCGAGGTCGCCGTCATCATCAAAGTCTTGGGATTGATGTCATAGGCGGTGCTGATGGTCTGGCCAATCATGCCTTTATATTTTTCCTGGCAAGCGGCGTCTTTTTCCGGAGCAGGCGAGCCATTCATCTGAATAGCGCTAATTTTTGCCATGTCAACGCTGACGGTGCCGGTTTCGGCCATGGCAAAGGTGCTGGAAGCGGCGACAAGAGCGACGGTCAGGCCGGTCAGCAATGATGTGCGGATCATGGTAAACCCCTTGGTTGTTTTTAAGTTACTGCATAACCATTGGATGCTAAGGGGGTGAAATTTCAAAACCTAAATTGGGCATGGTGTCCATTCAGACACTCAATGCGTGTTTTCTGCATTTTTCTGATGATTACCTTTCATGGGGAATCGCTTTTGTATGCAGCTTTGACTTTCGAGGCGATAAAGGACCAATAACAATCTTGGGCACCGGCATGAGTCGTGCCATCAATGGTGTTGTGATGAAGGATTTGAAACCCTGCTCGTTCAATTAAACTGCGGAGCATTGTTTTCGCAAATACGCTGTAACCCGTGATGATCAAGCAGGCCGCCGTACGGCAAAGACCCACAATTTACCGAGCAAAAAGCCCCGCTTCATGCCTTAACCATCTCGTTGCGCTGATAGGCACCGCGCCAGCTGAGCAGTCCTATTGTCGCCATGGCGAGGAATACGCCATAGAGCAAGGCGGTGGGATAAAGGCCCTTGGTCAGATAAATGCTGATCGAGAGTAGATCAACCGCAATCCATATTGCCCAGCTTTCCAGGCGCCGCTGAGCCATTAGGTATTGCGCAATGACGCTGAGCGCGGCCACCGTGGCATCGCCAAAGGGCAGCGTCGAATCCGTATAAAGATGCAGCACTGTGCCCAGGCCACCGGCCAAAAACAGAGCAGCGCACAGGCTGATCATTGCTTGCTGGCGCGATGTCCGTTCAACGGTAACCAGGCCGTCTTGGTTGCGCCCTCTTAACCACCATGCCCAGCCGAAAATTTGAATCACCAGGAAATAGCCCTGTAGCGCAGATTCGGCATACAGTTTAGAGTTCCAAAAAATCCAACCGTATAAGATCACCATCGCTATGCCAAAGGGATAGTTCCACAGGCTGCGTTTGATGATCAAAAAGACATTGATAAAGCCGAGGATGACAGCGGTAATTTCAATCCACTCTCTGCCAAACATATCTCCCAAAAAAAGCAGCAGGCTTTCAAGGATCGCTTCCATTAGGCATCTCCGCGCCCTAGGGCGGCTTCTTTTTCCGCACGGGCTTGTGCCGCCTGGCGGGTGATAGCGAGGGCATCGGTGATCACCGAGAGGTCCGCGCCTTTAAGGTAAGCGTTCTGACTAAGGTGACGCCGCCAGAGGCGACCACCGGGTTGACCGTGAAACAGTTCCAAAATATGGCGCACCATACGGCCCAGGGGCACCCCTTGTGCCATCTTTTCCGCCATATAGGGCAGGTAGCTTTCAATGACCATCTGCCGGTCAGGGATTGGATGAGTGTCGGCGAAAACCAATTGGTCGGCCTGGGCCATGACATAGGGGGTTTCATAGGCCGCGCGCCCGATCATGCATCCATCAACCGACGGCATCAAACCACAGCAGTCTTGAATGCTGCGTAAGCCGCCATTCAGGATAATTTCTAACTGCGGGAAGTCGGCCTTGATCTGTTGCACTACGTCATGGCGCAGCGGCGGGACTTCGCGGTTTTCCTTGGGCGATAGTCCATTTAGCCAAGCCTTGCGCGCATGGATAATAAAGGTTTGACATCCTGCCGCTGCGACTTTTTCGATAAAGCGACACAGCAGCTCATAGCTATCAAGATCATCAATGCCGATGCGATGTTTGACGGTCACCGGCAGCGTCGTTGCCCCGATCATGGTGGAAACGCAATCGGCGACAAGGTCGGGTTCGGCCATCAAACAGGCGCCAAAGCGACCGGCAGAGACACGGTCCGAGGGGCAGCCGACGTTTAGGTTGACCTCGCAATAGCCCCAATCCTCGGCAATGCGGGCG
>CEGD01000044.1_pt1 | contig 11857 bp, 9 predicted proteins | sample 306751 | NCBI WGS metagenome assembly CEGD01 (sample SAMEA2755657, study PRJEB7226) | microbial mat metagenome | biome: microbial mat; feature: hypersaline; material: grass silage | place: USA | collected 2014-02-19 | depth 0 m
ACATAATATCCTGTTTAATAATTTTTGATATACACTTCAAAAAAGGGGAATGGCCATGGCCGACAGTACCGCTTCCTTCCGTGGGCGCATTTATGACGATATTCTGGCCACCGTTGGCGCCACCCCGTTGGTTCGCCTGGGCCGTCTGGCTGCCGATGCGGGCGTTGCTGGCGACATTTTGGGCAAATGTGAATTCTTTAACCCCCTGTCCAGCGTCAAAGATCGTATCGGCCTGGCAATGGTCGAAGCCCTCGAAGCATCGGGCACCCTGACCAAAGATACCGTTTTGGTCGAACCGACATCGGGCAACACCGGCATTGCACTGGCCTTCGTTTGCGCTGCCAAGGGCTATCGCCTGATCCTGACCATGCCCGAAAGCATGTCAGTCGAACGCCGCAAGATGCTCAAGCACCTGGGGGCGGAACTGGAACTGACCCCGGCTGCCAAAGGGATGAAGGGAGCGGTCGAACGCGCCCGTGAACTGGTCGCCGAACTGCCCAACGCCATCATTCCGCAGCAGTTTGAAAACCCCGCCAACCCGGCGATTCACCGCACCACCACCGCCGAAGAAATCTGGGTCGATACCGATGGCGGCGTTGATGTGCTGATTTCAGGCGTTGGTACAGGTGGCACCATCACCGGCATTGGCGAAGCCCTCAAGGCGCGCAAGCCCAGCGTCAAGATCATCGCCGTCGAACCCGAAGACAGCCCGGTCCTATCGGGCGGCGCCCCCGGTCCGCACAAGATCCAGGGCATCGGCGCGGGGTTTATTCCCGGCGTGCTCAACACGGAAATCTTTGACGAAGTGATCCAGGTCGCCAACGAAACCGCCTTTGCCACCGCGCGCAAAGTTGCGCGCATCGAAGGCCTGCCGGTCGGAATTTCGGGCGGTGCCGCCCTGTCAGCAGCCCTCGAAGTGGCCGCGCGCCCGGAAATGGCCGGGAAACAGATCGTGGTGATCCTGCCCAGCTTTGCCGAACGGTACTTGTCGACGGCCCTGTTCGAAGACGCCTAATACAAGCAAGGGGCTGCTATTTTCCCCTAAGCAAAAAAAACGAACGCCTTGCTTTGCCATTGCGCAAGCAAGGCGTTTTTTTGCTCTCAAATCTGTCTAAAAGGCGCCCTTTTGGGGCCGATTGTTGCTTTTTTTGCTGCGATGCAAAATTATGGTCGATCCAATCGGCCAAGTTCAGTAGGCTGCCCCGGTTCCTCCCCTACCCTTGCAATCGCCTTTCCGGGTCTGTACCGGCAAGGGTGTTTTGATATGGCGAGAAACCTAAAACTCATTTTGCATCTGTTAGGATCATGCCCGTGCACAGTGACTCCTCTGCCCCCCTCACGCCGGACGCACCACAAGGCCGTATTGCCCAGGCCAAAACAGATTTGCTGTCTGGTTTAACGGTGGCCCTGGCGCTGGTGCCCGAAGCCGTCGCCTTTGCCTTTGTCGCCCATGTGCATCCGCTGGTCGGGCTTTATGCGGCCTTTATCGTCGGCATCATCACCGCCACCTTTGGCGGTCGGCCCGGCATGATTTCCGGGGCAACCGGCGCTTTGGCGGTGGTGATGGTCAGCTTGGTTAGCCAGCACGGGGTGGAATATCTGTTCGCCACCGTTGTTCTGATGGGCATTTTCCAGATTCTCGCCGGGGTCTTTCGCCTGGGGAAATTCATTCGCATGGTGCCCTACCCGGTGATGCTGGGATTTGTGAATGGGCTGGCAATTGTGATTTTCCTCGCCCAGCTCAGCCAGTTCAAAATCGTTGATGCCAGTGGAGTTTCTTCCTGGCTCGAAGGCCCGCGCCTATTGATGATGCTGGGCTTAGTTGGCCTGACCATGGGCGCCATCGTCCTCACCCCGCGCCTGACCAAAGCCATTCCCGCCCCCCTGGTCGCCATTGCCCTGACCACCGGCCTGGTGCTGGGTTTTGATATTCCCGTGCCGCGCGTCGGCGATATGGCGTCGATTGCTGGCGGCCTCCCGGCCTTTCATCTGCCAATGGTGCCGTTGAACTGGGATACCTTTGTTATCATCTTCCCCTATGCGCTGATCTTGGCTGCCATCGGTTTGATTGAAAGCCTGCTGACCCTCAATCTGGTCAACGAACTGCTTGATACCCGTGGCGGCGCATCGAAAGAATGCTTGGCTCAGGGCGCCTCTAATGTTGTCACCGGGTTCTTTGGCGGGATGGGCGGCTGCGCCATGATCGGCCAGAGCATGATCAACGTGACATCGGGCGGGCGCGGGCGTTTGTCGGGGATTTCGGCAGCCTTGTTCTTGCTGGCCTTTATCTTGTTTGCTGCCCCCTTGATCGAACTGATCCCCCTAGCTGCCTTGGTTGGGGTGATGTTTATGGTGGTGATCGGAACCTTTGCTTGGTCGTCATTCCGCATTTTGCACCGTATTCCGCGGACTGACGCCTTTGTGCTGATTTTGGTCTCGGGGATTACGGTCGTGAGCGATTTGGCCATCGCGGTCATCGCCGGGGTGATCGTCTCCGCCCTTGCCTTTGCCTGGAAAGCCGCCAAGCGTATCGAAGCCAAAACCTATATCGAAGCCAACGGCAGCAAGGTCTATGCGCTCAGTGGGCCGCTGTTCTTTGGCTCCATCAGCAGCTTTAACGCGCTATTTGACCCCCGCAATGACCCGCAAGACGTGATCATTGATTTCATCGATAGCCGCGTTGCCGACCATTCGGGCATTCAGGCCATCGACGCCCTCGCCGACCGCTACCTCTCCGCTGGCAAAACCTTGCACCTGCGCCATCTTTCGGCTGACTGCATCGTCTTGCTAAAGAAAGCCGGTCCCTTGTGCGAAGTCTCGGTGATCGAAGACCCCCGCTACGGCGTTGCCACCGATTACGATGATGGCGTTTCAGCGGCGCATTAGATTAGGCTCCCCCACGCTGGCCCCTTCGGGATAAAAAGCGGCGGAAAACGGCTCTCTGCGCCCGTTTGCTTGATTTTGTCGTCCTATCAGCTTATGTGAACGCCTGCAATCCGATAGAATAAAGGTTCTTTGCGATGGCCCTGTTGCCCATCATTGTCGCCCCCGACCCCCGCCTAAAAGCCAAAGCCGCCCTGGTGGAGGCTGTCGATGGCGACATTCGCCGCCTGCTCGACGATATGCTCGAAACCATGTACGCCGCCCCAGGTGTCGGTTTGGCTGCGCCGCAGATTGGTGTCAGCAAACGCATTATCGTCGTTGACGCCGCTGATAACGACGCCGAACCGGCGCCGATGCGCATGGTGAACCCAGAAATCCTGTGGTTTTCTGACGAGATTCGCCAATACGAAGAGGGCTGCCTCTCCCTGCCCGAGCAATACGAAGATGTCGAACGTCCGGCGCGGATTCGTGTCCGCTATCTAGACGAAAACAACAACAAGCAAGACCTCGAAGCCGATGGCCTGTTGGCGGTGGTAATCCAACATGAAATGGACCACCTAAACGGTGTGCTGTTTGTCGATCACATCTCGTCGCTAAAGCGCAACATGATCCTCCGGCGCTTGACTAAGGGCAAAAAGACCGGCGTTTACGAAGAAAAAGCGCCCGATCCACGCCCGAGCAAAAAGCCCGCAGCGTCTCAGTCGGGGGCCTAACGCTCATGCGCGTCGTCTTTATGGGAACCCCTGACTTTGCCGCCCTGGCGCTTGATGCCATCGTCAGCGCTGGCCATCAGGTGGTCGCCGTGTACAGCCAACCCCCCCGCCCAGCAGGGCGAGGGCAAAAAGAACGGCCATCGCCCGTTCAGGCGCGGGCCGAAGCCCTGGGACTGGCTGTCCATACGCCGCGCAGCCTGCGCACCGACGACGCACAACAGACCTTTGCCGCCCATCACGCCGATATCGCCGTGGTCGCCGCTTATGGATTGATTTTGCCGCAGGTGATTTTGGATGCGCCGCGTTTGGGCTGTATCAATATCCATGGTTCTTTACTGCCGCGCTGGCGGGGAGCGGCACCCATTCAGCGCGCCATCATGGACGGCGATAGCGAAAGCGGTATCACCATTATGCAAATGGAAGCCGGTCTCGATACCGGCCCGATGCTCACCCGCCAAGCCATCCCGATCAACGCCACCACCACAGCCGCCGAATTACATGACGCCCTGGCCGAATTGGGTGCCCGCATGGTGGTCGAGGCCCTTGAGGGCTTGGACGCAGGCCGTCTGTCGCCGACAGTTCAGCCACAACAGGGCGTGACCTATGCCGCCAAAATCGACAAGGCCGAGGCCCGCATCCGCTGGGACCGCCCCGCTGTCGAGGTCGCCCGCCACATCAACGGCCTTTCGCCTTTTCCCGGCGCCTGGTTTGAAGCCAACGGTGAGCGCATTAAAGCCCTGCGAGCGCAGGCGCTTGACGGCGACCCCACCGCCCAAACCGGCGCGCTTTTAGACGATCAGCTCACCATCGCTTGCGCTGATGGAAAAGCAATCCGCTTACTGCGCCTACAGCGCCCAGGCAAAGGGGCAATGGACAGCGCCGACCTGTTGCGCGGGTGGCACTTGGCCAAAGGCAGCCTGTTGGCGTAATCGCCGAACCGACTGTGCCTTTACCTGTCGTCTTTGTGCTAAGCCACCGCATCACTCAGCGGCGGCAGAGAAATAATCGACACCGCGGCCAGCTTGGTCGGCGAAACTTTGGCTTCTTTTTTCATCACCGCAATCACCGAAGAAATGTCGTCGATGCTGCCCGGCGCATGACCGCGCGGGATATGGACCAGGGCAGCACTGGCCGCCAGCAAGGGCATATGGCGTTCGTTGCCTTCGCGGTCTTTAGCAACGATATAGCCCGCACTGCGCGCGTCAGCGTCATAAAAGCTCTCGACCTCTTGGCGGAAACGTTCAATGACATGGCGTACCATGGCTTGCGCGTCTTCAAACTCCACATCGCGAAAGGCGGAGAAGTAATCATCGCCGCCCACATGGCCGATAAAGCAATTTTCGCGCGGCAGGTCTTTGTTCAAAATATCGGCAAATAAAGTGATCGCCCGATCGCCCTGGCGAAAGCCATAGGTATCGTTAAAGGGCTTAAAGTTATCAAAGTCGATATAGGCAATCACATAGCTAGCGCTGGTGTCAGCCATCGCCCCGCTGAGGAATTCATTGATCATGGCGTTACCAGGAAGCTTGGTCAGCGGATTTTGATCCCGCGCCATGGCCAAGTTTTTCTCGTTAAGAATGCGCAGCAATGACCGCGCCGACAAGAACCCGGAATAGGCACCATCTTCGACAATCAACAGGCCTTCTGACGTTTCATCGGCAGAAAAGATTTCGAGGATTTTTTCCGCCGGAGTGTTGATGTCAGCCACCGGGCAAGGGATCAAGAAATCCACCACCTGGCGCCCATAGCCTTTGTTGGTCAAAAGCTCGCGGCCAAAGGGCGAATAGGCATAGGATTTAAGATCCGATTCCCGCAACAGGCCCATCGGCTCGTTAGCCCCGTTGATCACCGGAAAAAAGCTGATCGAATGTTCCAGGCGCACACGCTCAAACACTTCGGCCAATTCCGAGGAATCGGAGATTGGAATGATGTAATCGACTTCTTGGGCGATCAAACGCTGATCCGATGGGCCGCTGCGACGGTCACGGCTGTTCATTTCACTGACTTTATCGCAACTTTCATAGGACCCCGGCGGCGCGATTTCGGGCTCGGCGAGAAGAAATCCCTGTACCAAATCGCAGCCAATATCTTTGCAAATCAGAAATTCGCGCTCGTTTTCGATTCCTTCGGCCACCACTTGGATTCCCAACAAATGGGCCAAGTTGATCATATGGCGCAAAAATATTTTCTTGCGATTATCGCGGGCGATGTCACCCAGGAAATAGCGGTTGATTTTAATATATTCCGGCTGCGCCCCATACAGCAGTGCAAAGCTGGAATAGCCGCTACCAAAATCATCAATCGACAACCGGCCCGTGATTTGCCGTAAAACCTGTAATCCGTGCAGGGCATTTTCAGTATTGCTATGCTTGCCCGACGGATTAACCGCAGGCAAAGCCCCCAATTCGGCCTGTGGCCCAACAGCGGCGGGAATCGGCTGACTTTCAGAAATTTCGAGCACCAAGGACGGGGCATGCAATTGGGCACGCTGGGCGATTTCTTCCAGCAACGCCGCCAACTTTAAGGCATGTTCTAGGGTGCGGCCATCAACGTTTAAGAACAGCTTAAGATCTTGGTGGTTATCAAAGCGCAAAAACGCATGGATGGCTTTTTCATAAATCGCCGCTTCGACCTCTGCCAAGCAGTCTTCGACGTGGGCGGCATCAAACAGCGCCGGAATCGTCTCAAAGCCCGCCGCCTTATGATTGCGAATCAGGGCCTCGACTCCCAGGCAGCGAGCGGAATGAATGCTGATGATCGGCTGAAACGCGATATCGAGCACCGCCATCACCCGCACCCACTGTTGCGGCAAAGCCACCACCGATCCTCGCGGACGAAAGGTTGGGCGAAAAGCGCCCTTGGCTTCGACACTATGGGCACCGATCCCGTCGCTTCCCTGGCCAAAAACATCAGCCGGAAGAGCGCCCGTGCTCGGGGTTGCTTCGGGTGTTACCACACGCAAGCCCAGACCGGCGCGACCATTGCCTTCGGTCATCATCATCCTGCTTCCCCTTTGCCCCCAGGGGCGCTCGTGGCTGACCGCGAAATGTGGCCAGAATCCAAAGCCGAGCGCGGCCCCACGTCTTTGCCAAGGGATTAAAGACTACCAAGCTAAGAGGTCAACAATACCGGGACGGCGCAACAAAAAATTCATCGGCGCAACGGCGCAAAATAGACGGGAATCGGCTGAAAAACCGCCCCCTGATCGCCCAATGATTTTGCGATCAGGGGGGCAATATGCTGCTATGTTCCCAACGGCTTCGCCATGGGCCACAGAGCAAAAAGGGAAAGTCTGCGCGCCTTTTTAATCGCTGGTTTTACCGATCATCCGCAAAACAGCCGAGACAGCAGCCTCGGTGCCATCGGCGATCTGAGCGATGGTTGCATCAAGCATATAGCACGGCGTGCTGACCACTTTAGCCGATTCGTCGATCACCACATCGCCATGACTAGCGACGGTATGGTGCCCCCCCATGGCAACAATTCCCTGTGCCGCATCACCATCGGCACCAACCGTCACCGTTACTGGCGACAAAACTTTAGCCACCAAAGCCGGGGCAATGCACAGGGCGCCGATTGGTTTGCCAGCAGCATGGGTTGCTTTTAAGGCCGCTTCGACATCGGCGTTCACCCAGCAATTGGGGCCGTCTAGGGCAAAGGTGCAAAGATTTTTTGCCACCCCAAAGCCGCCGGGGAAAATAATGGCATCAAAATCATCGGCGCTATATTCGCGCAGGTCTCTAATATCTCCGCGAGCGATCCGGGCCGATTCGATCAACACATTACGGGTTGCCCCGGTTTCTTCCTGGCCAGTCAGATGGTTGACCACATGATGCTGTGGCGCATTAGGGGCAAAACACTGAGTCGCCACACCCTTGCGTGCCAGGGCGAGCAGGGTCAAAACGGCCTCGTGAATTTCGGCACCATCATAGACACCACAGCCAGCGAGAACGACGGCTACCTTGATCTGAGACACGGGCATGGGGAAACTCCTGATTCTTGCATTAAGGAACGGTTTGCGGCATCAGCAGTATCAGGGTTTTTGTATCAGGACTTTTTCCCCTGCACAGATCCCCCTACCTTAGGGCATAAAGACCTAAGCGGGGCAAGGTGGCCCCCTCTCTGACAACGCCAGGAGACTAGCATGCCCGCACAAGCAGCACTTGATCAAGGCACCAAAGCCCAGCGGGCGTATGACGCCCTGCGCCAGCGGTTTGCCCGCCTCAATGCCCTAGAAGAGGCAATGGGCCTGTTGGGGTGGGATCGGTCCGTGATGATGCCGCCAGGTGGGGCACCGTCACGGGCAAGCACCTCGGCAACGCTGGCAACCTTTCACCATGACCTGCTGACCGATGGGCAAGTGGGTGATTGGCTCGATAGCGCCAGCGAAGACTTGAGCGCCATGGGCGCATGGGATGCGGCCAACCTGTGCGAAATGAAACGCACCTATGCCCATGCAACCGCGCTGACCGGCGATCTGGTCGAAGCCCTTTCCTTGGCGGCATCAGACTGTGAACATACCTGGCGTCAAGCCCGTGCGGATGCCGATTTTGCCGCCGTGCAGCCAAAACTCACCACGCTTTTGTCGCTGGTTCGCCAAGCAGCCCAGGCCAAGGGCGAGGCCCTCGGCGTTAGCCCCTATGACGCCTTGCTTGATGAATATGAACCCGGTGGGCGCTCGGCTGAAATTGATCGCCTGTTTACTGACCTCGAAGAGTTCCTTCCCAGCTTTTTACCGCAAGCCCTGGCCGCGCAGGGGGCTGAACCGCCCCGCCCTGCTGGGCCCTTTCCCATCGCTGCACAAGAAGTCCTGTGCCGACGGATCATGGAAACCCTGGGGTTTGATTTCGCCCATGGTCGGCTTGATATTTCCACGCACCCCTTCTGCGGTGGCACGCCGTCAGATGTGCGCATCACCACCCGCTATAACGAAGACGATTTTTCTGGGTCGTTGCTCGGGGTGATTCACGAAACCGGCCATGGCCTTTACGAACGCGGCCTGCCGCAAGCCTGGGCCGGGCAGCCGGTCGGCCATGCCCGTGGAATGAGCATCCACGAAAGCCAATCGTTGATGATGGAAATGCAGGCTTGCCGATCGCGCGCGTTCTTTACCTTTGCCGCCCCGATGCTCGCAGAAACCTTTGGCGGCACAGGACCGGGCTGGGAGAGCGACTCGCTCTATCGGCAAGCGATTCGCGTCGAGCGCGGCTTTATCCGCGTTGACGCTGACGAAGTGACCTATCCTTTGCATGTGGTTTTACGCTATCGCCTGGAAAAGGCCATGATCGAAGGCCGTATGGAGGCCGCCCACCTGCCAGACGCCTGGAACAGTTTGTTTGAAAGCCTGATCGGCGTGCCTGTCCCCAACGATCGTTTAGGATGCCTGCAAGATATCCATTGGTACGATGGCGCTTGGGGCTATTTCCCCACTTATACCCTTGGCGCCCTCACCGCAGCGCAGCTGTTTGCCAGCGCCATTGCCGCGCAGCCTGAAATTCCCAGCGCAATCGCGGCGGGCAACTTTGCCCCCCTGGTCGGCTGGTTGCGCCAGCAGGTCCACAGTCAAGGATCACTGCTCGCAACACCAGACTTGCTGATCAAGGCCACTGGGCACCCCCTATCAACCGACGCTTTTAAAGCACACCTGACGCGGCGTTACCTGGGGACTTAGATTTTACAAAATGCTCACCCTCTGTTGACGATCACAGCCCACACGCAGAAAATTTGTTACCTAGCTGTGGCAACAAAGCGACTCTAAGCTCAGCGATTAGCCTTTAACACATAATCTGCAGGCAAAATCACTGTGCATTATGGGGGGATGCCTGTACTATAAAGCGCCAAGTGGCCATGCTTCTGGTTGATATGTTTAAAGCCACCGCGCGCGCCGATCCGGCTTTGATATCTGACTTAAGGTATGGACAGGGGGACTGTTTAAGGAAAACAGTGTGTTTTTTCTAAACGGGGTCCTCCGACTATTTTGAGTATACGCGGCGCCTGTCCGATGGTTTTTCCACGCAGTGCGGCGCGTCGTTTCCCAACCATTGGATTTTCCAGGGTTGGTGGTTTTTGATTGTGGGGATGGTCTTTGTGCGAGCCACGGCTGTCTGGAGCCTATGAGATGGGGACCGCACAAAGGGGCAACTCGCCCCATAGTCAGATACCATGCGCCGGGTGGTTGCCAGAAATTGCGCCATCCGGGTTCTTTGAACCTGATTCTGTTGAAGCAACTTCGCCTCACTGCAAACGAAGGACGGCTATACCATGTTTAAAAAAGTTTTACTTGTGACCGCTGCAGCTGGTCTGCTTTCGGCTTGTGCCGATCGCTGGGATGCTGATGGGGCGCGGGCCCTGCCGAACAGCGGCTCGCTGTTCTCTCAGGCGCTGCAAAAAGAATACGCCGATCTGGCAGGTGCTGAACGCGCCGAAATGGATTGGGGCGACGCTGCTTATTTCGTTCGTAAAGCCAAGGCTGCGGCCTCGGGCATGGACGTACAGCCGACGGATCTGAGCGAACGCAGCCTCAAGGCTCCTTTCGCTGCCGAAGCCGCCGCCATGCGCGAAACTCTGATGGCCGCCCTGGCGCTGCCGTCAGCGAAAAAGCTGCCGGGCGTTGCTGCCAAGGCCCAGGCTGCTGGCTTTGATTGCTACATGCAAGAAGCCGAAGAAGGCCACCAGCCCGACGATATCGCAGCCTGCAAAGCCACCTTTGACGCTGCGATCAAGACCCTGACCGACGTTCCCGCCGTCACCGGCCCGTTCATCATCTATTTCAAGAGTGGCTCGTCCATGCTTGATACCAACGCGATGACCGTCATTAAGGGCGCCGCTGATGCCTTTAAGGCCAACAAGCAGGTTACCGTGCTGATTTCGGGTCACACCGATACCGTCGGCAACGCCCGCTTTAACATCCTGCTGTCGCAAAAACGCGCCGAGTCGGTTGCCGCTGCTTTGGCATCGATGGGCGTTTCGGCCAGCGCCATGGCTCTGGAAGCTTACGGCGAAGAAAAGCTGCGCGTCTCAACCGTCAATGGTGCCGCGGAAGCTCAGAATCGTCGCGTCGAAATCTTGATGAAGCCGACCAGCAACTAAAAGCCTGTTCCTCTTCAGCCTTAATTTACCCTCCTTGTCACGGGGACACCCCCTAAAATGGGGAGGGTAAAAAGAATAGGGTCGGATAGAGGAAGCCTATTAACGGCAGCCGAGCATTTACTCGGCTGCCGTTCCATTTTTTCATACCGTTAGTGCACCTTAGCGCATACAATGCTGATATCGCTTTAACCAGCAGTTGGTAGGTATGTCAGCAATCAGCCTCACAGCCTCGGCCCACCGTCCAGATGTTGGGGAAGCCCCTCCGTCGTACTTGGCGCCTGACTTGATGGTTCGTGGGCGAATCCTATGCCGCGGAACGGTCGAAATTGACTGTGAAATGGACGGCGATATCGACGCCAACAACCTCATCATCGGCCCTGAAGGGCGCTGCCGCGCCACAGTGGTGGCCAATGACACCGTGGTTTCCGGGACTTTTGAAGGCCTGATCAAATCCCGTTGCGTGACCTTTACCGATGGCTGTGAATTTGACGGCGACGTGCAATACGAAGCCCTGGGAATGGAACCCAACGCTGACGTGCGCGGCGCCATGTTCCCAGTGCTCGATGGCAATGCGCGGACCGCTTTAGCCGATCAAGCCCATAGCCGCCAGCAGGTGATTCGGTCCCATTCCGCCGAACGGCGCAGCCCGTTGCTTCACCATACCGGCGAGCATCACGTCACCACAGATGATCGGTCAAAGCATTCACCGGTCCGCCATACCCTTTTAGGTGTGGTCGCTTTTCTCGCTTTATTGGTTGTCCTAGGCATCGGCCTGATGGTCGCCAATCCAAACGCTCATGACTGGCAAAGCGCCCTTCTCAGCACACTGGCAGAGCCGTCGGCACCCCCCGCACCAGAAGCGCCCAAAGCATCCTCTCCTGCTAGCGTCGCCGACACCACGGCAGCACCACAAAGCCCGCAGCAGGAGCCTCCGACAGCCGTTATCCCGCCCCAGGACAGTTCCCAGCCTGCTGTAGCGGCGACGCAAGCTGACGACCCACCACTCTCCCCGCCCAGGACAATACTTAATGGCCAGCTTAGAGAATCCAGCCTATGGGATGGCGAATATTGGAGGAACTCCAATTCGATATGTGAATTTAGATACAAACGGTGATGGTATACATGATGCGAAGAGTGAAGAAACACTACCAGATCTGGTTGTAAAATACTTC
>CEGD01000431.1_pt1 | contig 11844 bp, 9 predicted proteins | sample 306751 | NCBI WGS metagenome assembly CEGD01 (sample SAMEA2755657, study PRJEB7226) | microbial mat metagenome | biome: microbial mat; feature: hypersaline; material: grass silage | place: USA | collected 2014-02-19 | depth 0 m
CGCCCAACCTGTCGGGCGAATGCGCCTGGACCGGAAAGCGGATCGTCAGCTTACTGGCCCGCGATGACGTCGATCAGGCCAAGCGGTTCTTGGAATTTTATCGCCTGTTTGCCTGTAAGGAAGCGCACATCGCGCCGACCTTCCGTTGCGTCATCGCTTCGGAGCAAGCAGACAACCCCAGCGAAGAATTCGCCGATCGCGTTGATCGCTGCTGGGAAGAAATAGAGTAAGCCGGTCTCAATTCCGCGCTGACCTCCTTCACGAGCCCTTAAAAACGCCCTATCCTGCCTCCATGGCGATAGGGCGTTTACTCTGTGGGCAAACTTTCGGCCTTGCCGATTGCACAAGACGTCAAAAAAGCATACCAAAGCCGTTATCGCCTATTTCACAGCCCTTGCGGGCTGTTTGACCGATCTTCTGCCCCACCGGGCTGGTCTGCGGGAATGAGTCTCATGAAGCGTATTATCGTCGCCATCTTGCTGGCCGCGGCCTGTCAAGCTGCCATCTGGAAAATTGCCGCCGTTACGGTCATTCCCCCAGATATTGGCGGCACTGTTGCCTCACTGTCTTTTAGCCCCTTTGCCCCTGGTGAAGACCCCGAAGACGGCGATGCGGTGTCGATCGAACGCCTCGATCACTCCCTCAGCGTTCTTTCTGCCGTAACCCGCAACGTGCGCCTCTACTCCAGCCGTTCGGGCCTAGAGCTGGTGCCGCAAGAAGCACGCAAGTTCAACATGAACGTTGCCGTCGCGGCGTGGCTATCGGGCGACAAAGAAGAAGACCGCGCGGAAATTGAACGCGCAATCAAGCTCGCCAACAGCAATTGGAACGTGCGCGCCGTTTATGTCGGTAACGAAGCCCTCTTGCGCGAAGAAGTCACCCCCGACGAACTGATCGCCTATATCCGCGAAGTCAAAAGCCGTGTCCAGGTGCCTGTCACCACCGGCGAGGTCTGGCATGTTTGGACCAAATACCCGCAGCTGGTCCGCGAAGTCGATTTCATTTCCTCGCACTTTCTGCCCTATTGGGAAGGCGTGCCCTATAACCAAGCGGTCACCGTTGCATTCGACCGCTATGACCAAATGCGGCGCACCTTCCCCGGTAAAAAGATCACCATCGGGGAATTTGGCTGGCCCAGCCAAGGCTACAACTTTAAGGCCGCTGACGTCGGACCAACGGTTCAGGCCGAGGTTATTCGCGACTTTATCCGCGAAGCCGCCCGCCGTGGAGTCGATTACAATATCATCGAAGCCTTTGACCAACCGTGGAAGGTCAACGAAGGCTCGGTCGGCCCCTATTGGGGAATGTTTAACGCCGAAGGTCACCTCAAGTTTTCCCTCGAAGGTCCCATTACCCTCGATTATCAGACCATTGCCGCAACAGGGGCCGCAATCGGCGTTCTCCTCAGCTGGTTTGGTCTGCGGCGGCGCAATCCGACCCTGCCCCACGCTTTGCTCTATGCCCTGGCAGCCAACGGTTTTGCCACCGGGATTGCCTTGGCCGCCTATTACCCCTTTGCCAACTATATGAACCTAGGCACCATCATCATGTGGTTGACCGGGGTGTTGATGGTTGTTCCCTTGACCATCATGACTCTGGCCAAGGTTAATGAAATTGGCGAAGTCTTGCTCGGTCGCCGCCCGCAACGGCTAATCCGCCCCTATCCCGAGCGCGACCCCAGCATGCCCTGGCCGATGGTTTCGGTTCATGTTCCGGCCTATAAAGAAGAGCCGGAAATGCTCAAGCATACGCTCGACACCTGCGCAGCGATGAACTATCCCGCCTTTGAGGTGTTGGTGATTATGAACAACACCACCGACCCTTATCATTGGCGGCCCGTGGCTGACCATTGCGCGGTGCTAAACAAGCACCTGGGACGTGAGGTGTTTAAGTTCTGCTATCTGCCCAAGGTTAAAGGCTTTAAGGCTGGAGCGATGACCCTGGCCTATCCCATGACCGACCCCAAGGCCGAAATCATCGCCGTCATCGACGCTGATTACGCCGTCCATCCCGATTGGCTGCATGATTTGGCCCCGGCGTTCGATGACCCAAAGATTGCATTGGTACAAGCACCGCAAGATCACCGCGACAGCAAGGAAACCTTGCTAAAGTCGATGATGAACTGGGAATACGCTGGATTCTTTGACATTGGCATGGTTCAGCGTAACGAAGACAACGCCATCGTTGCCCACGGCACCATGCTGATGGTACGGCGGAGCGCCTTTGATCAGGTCGGCGGCTGGTCCACCGACACCATCGTCGAAGACACCGAACTAGGCCTGCGCCTGTTCGAAGCCGGCTGGAACGCGACCTATACCAATAAACGCTATGGCTGGGGGCTGTTGCCCGACACCTTTAAGGCGTTTAAAGTTCAGCGTCACCGCTGGGCCTATGGTGCGGTGCAGATCATCAAAAAACATTGGCGCCACATGCTGCCGGGTTCAAAAACCCTCAATAGCCGCCAAAAAGCGCAGTTTGTCTCTGGCTGGGTCTATTGGCTGTCCGACGCCCTGGGGGTTGCTGTTGCGATCTTGAATCTGATTTGGGTGCCGGTGATCGTGTTTGTCGGCATGACCTTACCGATGATGGCGCTAACGGTACCAATCCTGACCGGCTTTGTGGTCAATGTGTTGCATGTGTTTTTGCTCTATCGCAAACGGGTTGGTGCAGCCCTGCCGCAAATCATTGGTGCCGCCTTTGCCGCGATGAGCTTGCAACTGGCTGTTGCCGATGCGGTGTTAACCGGGTTGGTCAAAGATAACCTTGCCTTTGCCCGCACCGACAAGGGCGGCGCGGCCAGCAAGGCCAAAGTCAAAAAGGCTCGTCTAAGCGATAGCCCGGTGTTTTGGGAAACGGTTCTGGGATTAGCCCTGCTCGCGGCCTCGGCCCTACTTTACTTCACCAACCAGTTCCATATCACCGAACAAAATGTGTTTGCGGCAACGGTTGCCGTGCAGGCCATCCCGTTCCTGGCCGCCTCGCTGATGCGCTTTGTCGAAACCCGCCGTCGATAAAGAAAATGGGGCGTCACACGCCGTTACACCGATAGCCCCCACGCCTCGCCTTCCCTGTTCTTCACCTTTTTCTCGTTCTGACCGAGGGTCCTTTCCATGCTGCGCACCGCGTTCCCTTTCCGCCTTTCCGCGCCTTCCGCTGGCACTTGGTTGCGGGTGGCGGCTTTGGTCTTGGCTCTGGGGCTTTCCCCCTGGTCTAGCGCCCAGGCAGCAGCGGCCCTTGACTGCGACAAGGCCGAAACCGACGACGCCCTGCTCGTCTGCGCTAAGCAAGATTACGCCCTAGCGGTGACCCGCCTAAAGGAGGCTGCAACGCAAACCCGCGCCTCGCTGCCGCCTCAGGCAAAGACACTCTTTGATGCGTCTAACCAAGCCTGGGAAGCCTTTCGCGATGCCGATTGCCGGTGGAATGCCTATGACGTCGGCAATGGCAGCCTATCAGAACTCATCCTGGCAACATGCTTAGCCGACCTGACCCTAACCCGTATGGAAGAAATCGAAGCTGGACTTGGCACCCAGTAAGGTGCCTTACCCCACCTAAGGCAAAGATAAAGACAAGGAAGCCTATCTTGTGGGAATAGTGCGGTGATCAAACATTACACCGTAATAACCAAAAAAGGGGAATGCTTCCTTGCCGCCATCGGGCTGTCGTGCTTTGATGGCAATGCATGCGCGGTGCTGCAGCGCATCAAGGGGTGCTCTTAGGCCGTTTGCAAACAACGTCGGTCACACGAATTAAGACGCACTACCTCGATAAGCGGAACACTGTCGCCACTCCATGGGCGCCATCTGCACCTATCCAGCCGGTAAGTTTGACGTGATATCACCGCGAATACTCAAGAGCGTGCCGCTGAAAGGTCTCAATAGGGTGGACATGGTCCCGTTTCCCCAGCAGCCACGGAACATTCATCATCGCCGGCATAATAGCCCCATCCTTTCGACCCTGTTCGCAGTTTCGGCGCTGATAACGGCTGTCTTTGCATGTCTTATAACGACGGCGCAGGCTTATTCCGTCGAAGCAAGCTCGCCCTCGACCAACCCCAAGGCCTTTTATCCTGATCAGGCCGAACATATGGTCCACTACATTTTTGACACCATTAATGAACGCTACCTTGAGCCAGTGCAGATTGGCACCCTTGCGGTAGAAGGTCTGCGCGGCCTGGGATCAATTGACGGCGGTTTGGTGGTAACCCAAAACGGCTCGACCTTGGTGATGACCTCTGCCGACCGCGTCATCGCAACACTTACCGCGCCTGATCCTGAGTCCATTGACGCTTGGTCAGAAACGGTCGTTGATCTCATTTCCAGCGCCCGCAGCCAATCCCAAGCCCTGCTTCAGGCCGATAACGAAGCGATCTATGAAGCCGTCTTTGATGCCATGCTCGCGCACTTAGACCACTTCTCGCGCTATGCTGGGGCCTATGAAGCCCGCAGCAATCGTGAAAGCCGGAGCGGTTTTGGCGGCGTCGGTATTCGCTATAACGTCGAAAACGGCCACCTAAACGTCGAAGATGTCCTGTCGGAAACTCCGGCTGAACGCGCCGGGCTGCTCGTTGGCGATAAAATTACCGATATCGACGGGGTTTCTATCGTCGCCATCAACGAACAAGGCGGCAGCATCCGCGACCGCCTGCGCGGGCCCATCAACAGCCCCCTCACCCTGGGGGTTTTACGCGGAGAAACCACTTTCCACGTTGACCTTAACCGTGGCTTGGTGGTTCCAGAAACCGTTCACCTCGACGATGTTTCCGAAGGTGTGGCACGGATAAAGCTCTCGAGCTTTAACCACCACACCACGTCATCGCTGATCGAGGCCTTTGAGCAGGCGCAAAAGCAATCACCCCAACCCTTGCGCGGGATTGTTTTAGACTTACGCGGAAATCCTGGCGGTCTTTTAGACCAGGCGGTCAGCGTCGCCGATCTTTTCATGCATCGCGGGCGCATTGTGTTTACCAAAGGCCGCCACCCCGAAGCCGCGCAATCCTACAACGCGCGCGCGGGCGATATCGCCAATGACCTGCCGATTGTGGTTCTCGTCGATGGCCGTTCAGCATCGGCAGCAGAAATTCTCGCCGCCGCCCTGCAAGATAGCGGACGCGGCGTTGTTGTTGGTTCGACCAGCTACGGTAAAGGGACAGTGCAGACGGTAGTCCGCTTGCCCAATGACGGCGAAATGACGCTAACCTGGTCGCGCTTTCATAGCCCCAGCGGCTATGCTCTGCATGGCCTTGGCGTTTTGCCCAGCATTTGCATCACCACCGAAGCCGAAGCCCCCAGCGAAGCAATTGCCATATCCCTGAACGGTACCACTCACCTAGGGATCAGCGGCACCGCTCCCAGCGCCGAAAATGACTCGTCTCGCCAGCCCATTGGGGTTCATATGGCGGAATGGCGCAGCACCCCTCTTTGGGACAGTAAAGCACGCACACACCTGCGTAATTTCTGCCCTCCACGCAGTCAAGATAAGTGGGCGGCCGATATCGGTGCCGCTTATGAACTTATCAACGACCGGGCACTCTATGCCCAAGCCTTGGCACTCACCGGGCCGCAATCCGCGCACAGATAGATCATATAAGGCATTTTATGACCTATTTAGCCGCTTTTTACGGCCTTTTTCTGCGTTATACAGGATAGAGACTTGACTCTCTGGCAAGTCCCTGTATTTTCGCCCGCTCAACGGATTTCTTCGTTCCAGGATAATAATCATGGCCAAACCGACAACTGTGCAGATCAAGCTCGAAAGCACCGAAGGCACGGGCTACTTCTACATCGCTAAGAAGAACCCCCGCAACCTGACCCAGAAGCTTGAATTCCGCAAGTATGACCCGGTCGCACGTAAGCACGTAATGTTCCGTGAGACCAAAATGAAGTAAGCTTCCAACCGGAAGCCTGCTTTAGTCATAGCGGCCTCACCCTGTGTGCGGCGTTGTGATGCGGAGTTTTGAGTTTTCAGCAAGTCTATCAGAACAGTCTCGTTTGGTTGTTTTCGGTTTGCTGTGAAGTTCGACCCTAAGGGGCGCTGGAGAAATCCAGCGCCCCTTAGGGCTTTTTGCGTTTGCGCAAAACCTAAAGCATCACGCCTCCCCCCATAAAAAGGGATAAAATACCTTTCGCTAACCCTCTGTAACTTCAAATCAAGGAACTGATAATAAACATTTTTTCTCAGAAAAACGCCCTACGCTCCATCAGGGCACAGAGCCTTTAGCTAATTTCCCGCAATTTTTTAGTTGCCTCATGGCGCCCTCCATGGCACATTCTCTCCAGACGTTGCGAATAATTCGCAGTTGCATGACGGAGACGCCACCATGTCCCTGCCGACGACAAAAAGCTCCTTCACCGGTCCCTGCCGCCTGGGTGAACGCATCCAGGATGTCCTGTGGTTGATGACCCTAGGCGCCGCATGGCGGGGTCAACGAGAAGGTCTACCCGTGACTGGCGAGCAAATCTTGCGGGCTGCACGCGCCCCCGGAGCCGGTCTTTCCCCATGCGCCGAGGTGGTGGTTGCCTGTTTGGAAGAAATGATCCGCTGCGATTGCTTGATTGGCGACCCATGCCGCGGCCTCACCATTACCGAACAAGGGCAAACCGTTTTTGCCCGCCTGATGGCCGAGCCCGCAGCGTCGCTAAGGGCAGGGTCAGGCCGATTGGCGGTACGGGTTCGCCTTGCCTTCCTTGATTTGCTTGAGGGCGATTTACGCCACGCCGCCCTAGATGCCCTGATCCATGCCGCCGAAGAAGATCTTAGCGAGCTCTCGGGGGCCCTGGATGGCCAATGGGCCGGGCCTTTTGCCGGATCATGGGCCATCCGTGATATGGCCACAGCAAGCCAAGACCTTAGCACTTTGGGCCATCTCCGCGCCATGCTCGACAGCCATCAGGCCGCTTAAACTCCAGCCCTCCCCCCTGCCCCAGACGAGAGCTTCCCGATGTCCCATCTGCGCCCCCAGCCTGAAGCACTCAGCTTTAATGACCTTGGCCGTATCAGCTCTACCGAAGACCTGTTTGCCCTAGCCCTGGCCGTTGAACGCGAAGGTGTTCGCCGGTATGAAGAGCTCCATCAACAGATGCTGCGCCTTGGCCATTTAGATTTAGCAAAAGTCTTTGGCTCCCTGCGCGATCAGGAACAAGACCACGGCGATAGTGTAAATGTCCTTGCTCAACGCACTGGCCTAGCGGTCATCCCGCTCCTTTCCTTTCGCTGGGACGACTTGCCCGAAGGGGATATGCCCCAGCCAATCACCGACTTAACGCCACAGCTGGCAATCCGCTATGCCCTGCGCAATGAACAGCGCACCTACGCCCTTTTCTTGCGGATTGCCGCCTCGACCCATGTCGCAGAAATTCGCCATCAGGCTGAGCTTTTAGCCAAGGAAGAGCTTGATCACGTCGCCCTGCTCAGCCGCCGCGATTTGGAAATCGAAGATCTACAGGCTCAGATAGACACCCATGCTCTTAGCAGTGCTCCCCCAGGCCAGCGCAATATCGATGCAATCCGATCCATTGCGGCGACGGAAGCATGGGTTTCTGCGGCACGACGAGCAGCTCTCGCCGCTCAGTTGCGGGCCCGCGGCGACCGCTGGACCGCCTCGCTCCTACAAGACCTCGCCGAAAATGCCGAAGCCCGATGCCGGTCCCTGGGCGTTGATACCCCGCTGAAGGATATGCCGCGCGCGCTTATACCCAATAATGACAATACCTCGACGGCGCAAGTCCTAGAGCGTGAAGCCCATAGCACCCACGAAGCAGTTCGCGGATTTCTGCGCATGGCCTCGTCACTGGGGGTCAATGGATTGGCCGCTTTCATAAACCACGAGGCCAACCTGCGTTTAGGCGCCCTCGCCTTGATAAGCGATCACATGGCCAGCCTGACGCAAAAACGCCTGAACCAGCAGAACAGGAGCGTGCGTTAGAATGGTTCCCACTGTCTTGCGGTAACAAAATCTGTAAGGACGTTTGTCTCCTTCAAACTTTCTCTTTTCGCCTTTCATATCGCTGCCCCCAGGCTTTCCTGACCGGCCAACGGGGTAGCGCAGGCAGGTCAGTGCTGTATCGCCAACCTCCAGCATTGACCTGCCTCATCCCTTTCCTTGAGAAATACCGAGATTCATCCTGCTTGTCTCTGGCGCGCGGGTGGGATGATAGAACCTCAGGGGGACGTTCCTCTCTCCGTCCCGCTCAGCCCTGAGGTTTGCCGTCCTTTGCCGTTTCCTGACCGGCGTCAAAGGACATCCTGCGGGCCGCTGCCGTCATCGCCAACCTCCGGCGGCGGCCCGCCAATCTCTCGATAAAAACCCAGATCACAGGCAAACATCCTGTGGTTTAATAACAAAAAACAGCGCTCAGGATCATCCTGAAGCGCTGTTTTTTTTTGTAAGTCTGGAATCACTCCCGTTGCAAACGGAGCTATTCCTGACAAAACATACACACAAATTCATTCATTCATTCAAAAGGTTGGAATATTTTCCGGACTCGAAAAAGAACGAAAAACCCTCTAATTAAGCGGTGGCAGCTTAACCAACGAACACCAAAAATCTTCGATGCCTTTAACCACATCAATAAAGCGATCAAAATCGACCGGCTTAACAATGTAGCAATTCGCATGCAGCTCATAAGAACGATTGATATCGCTTTCTGCCTGCGAGGTGGTCAAAACAATCACCGGAATACGACATAAAACCGGATCATCTTTAATTTCCGCCAGGACTTCTCGACCATCCTTACGCGGCAAGTTCAGATCAAGCAGCACCAAATGAGGCCGAGGCACAGCACCATATTCCCCCTGACGGCGCAGGAAGGACATGGCCTCTATACCATCTTGAACCACGTGCAAACGAGTTGGCACGCTGCCTTCTTTAAAGGCCTCGGCTGCCAATCGAGCGTCACCAGGATTATCTTCTACGAGCAAGATTTCCATTGCTACCACGTTCCACGTTAATTCCGCCGCTGTCGCCAACAAGGCGAAGGCCATTATGGCCACTTTTTTTGCAGTGACAATCAGATAAGCGCTATTCTTTTGGTTAAGCGATAACTTCGCTGCACCTCAGCTCGCAAAAGCTTTGTAGCGCCTTACAATACACCCTTATAAGATCATATTCCTCATATTAACCGTCTGTTTTTTATATTAAATCACGGAATGCACACCATCGATTTTTCCCTGTCTTTTTCGCCCGATACATCGCAGCGTCAGCGGCCCGGAGTAACCCATCAGGGGAACGCGAATCACCGGGGCAAAGTGCAATCCCAATGCTCGCCGAAACCCGTGCCCGCTGGCCGGAACTTAACTCCACCGGGGCTACAATTTCTTCTATTATCTTCGTTGCGACATTTCCGGCATCTTTTAAGTATCGCGCATCACTGAGCAGAATAACAAATTCATCACCTGCCAAACGTGCGACACGATCAGATGCCCTTACCGTAGATTTCAGACGCCGAGCGACGGATTTCAAGACCTCATCACCGGCTTCGTGCCCAAAAGTATCATTTACTGCCTTAAACCCGTCCAGGTCGATAAACAGCAGCCCACAGCCCGATCCGATCACCTCTTCGTCTTCACGCAATTCACCCGACAAGCAATCGGTGACATGATCCACGGCGTCTTCGAGCAAGCTTAAAAACATCCCCCGGTTGGGAAGACCAGTAAGGGCATCGCGGGTTGCCATGCGTCGTAATTCGGCCTCGGCCTTTTTGCGATGGGTGATATCACTGACGACCGCTACATAGCCTTCGATAATTCCCCGGGTATCTTGCACACCATTCATACGCACCCAAACAGGAAAAACATCCCCGGAATGCCTTTGGCTCCAAATCTCACCTTCCCAGCTGCCATATTGGTCTAGTTCGGTAAAGATCTGTTCATAACTAGTAACCCCCCGATCACTCTCAGCTCCCTCGAGGGGGTCTGCCGCAACCAAGACATCTAACGTTTTCCCAATAAGCTCAGATTCGGCATACCCACTAATGCGCACCATTGCTGGGTTTACTCGACTAACAAGATGCTTACGGTCCAAAATGACGATGCCGGTGTCGGTGGCTTGGAATACCGCTTCGGTCAACAGAGCATTGCGCCGCATCCGAAACCGCTCAATGGCATAAAGGGCGGAGCGTTTAATCAGATTACCGTCAGCACGCCCTTTGACCAAATAATCCTCGGCCCCCAATTGCAGGGCTTTAAGGGCCAAGGCCTCGTCATCTAGCCCCGAAAGCACCACCACCGGCACAGTCCCACAGTGACGATGCAAAGCCTGAAGGGTATCAAGCCCCTGAGAGTCGGGCAGCGTAAGGTCAAGCAAGACCACATCTATCCGCCCAGACGCGCCAGAATGATCAGCGACACCAGGGGCATCTGGAACTAAAACATCCAAAGCAGCACCCAGCGTCGGCGCTTTGACCATACGAAAATCCCCGGCCATTTCTTCGGCCAGCAAAATTTCAATCAGCCGCGCATCGCCCAGGTTGTCTTCGACAAGGAGCAGGCTTAGAACATCGTCTTCAGATTGCATGACACCCTGGAGTTGATAATCATTATCCACGATTAATGGAACAAGCAAAAGAGTAACGATACGGGCACGCGCTGTCTATCCACCATTCCATGCTTATAGCGTGCCACACACACTATAGTTCGCGTCACCTGCTACAAATCTCTCTGGGGGTTTCCTCTAAGCCCAAAGCAATCCCTTCAAGGGCGGAAAATGTTCGACCAAGCGATTTCTAGCAGCCTCTAATGCTGCTGAAAAATCATTGATTTTTGCCGCTTTCGGAAGATCCCCACAGCAAAACACTTGTTCTAATTCAGCGGATAGAACAGCAAGTTGCAGAAGACCGCAATTCTGCGCCGTCGCCCGTAAATCATGACAGCTGCGACGCAACTGGTCACGTTCAACCGCCGACGCCCCTTCAGAGACCTTTAAGGTTTGCAAAAGATCCGCTGTTTGCCCGGCCTGCGCCATAAAATCAGCAAGCAATTCGGCTAACAAATCATCCCCCAAGTCACCACGCAATGTATCAAGAGTCCGCCCAACCAATTCTTGCACTGGCGCTGCAAGTGGCTTTGAGGCGCGCCCTGCCGCATCAGGTTGCCTCTCTCCATCATTAAGCATCGCCAGCGAACGCGCGCGACTGATTTGCCCGCGAACAGCATCATACAAAACCTGCGGCTTTACCGGCTTACTCAAAAATGCATCCATGCCCGCATCCAAGCACTCTCTGCTGTCTTCAAGCATCACATTTGCCGTCAGGGCAATGATTGGCACCCGCGCATGCCGCCCGCCAAGGGCGCGGATGGTACGAGTTGCCTCTAGACCATCCATACGCGGCATCTGAATATCCATCAAAATAGCGTCAAAGACCGTTGCCTCACAGGCTTCGACAGCCTCGACCCCGTCGACGACCGCATCAATTTGATAGCCCTGCCGTTCTAGCAACCCGCCGACAACTTTGCGGTTTACCAAGTTATCTTCCACCAAAAGCACTCGCTGTTTAACGGTTTGCTCTTGGTCATCAGAGATAGGCGCGACACCATGCGATGATACAGGCAGTGCCGTCTTTGTCGTCTCTTGAGAGTGTTGCGTAGCTTGCTGGAATTCATGATGCTCTTGACGCCCCGCAGTCGCTAAAGGCAGCTCGATCCAAAAAGATGCCCCCCGCCCCAAGGTGCTATCGACCCCGATACGCCCCCCCATCAACTGGCAAAGGCGCGAGCAAATAGAAAGCCCTAGCCCGCCGCCGCCATGTAAACGGGTCGAAGACTGTGCCAGACTTTTTTCGCCGGTAAACAGGCGCGGCAACTCACTTTGCCGAATTCCTGGGCCCGTATCACTGACCATGAACCGAA